>Ga0247841_10002853_pt1 | contig 33306 bp, 28 predicted proteins | sample LaCruzMarch2015__2_FD_192410 | JGI IMG/M metagenome (GOLD analysis project Ga0247841, IMG submission 192410) | Freshwater microbial communities from meromictic Lake La Cruz, Castile-La Mancha, Spain - LaCruzMarch2015_18m | ecosystem: Environmental > Aquatic > Freshwater > Lake | place: Spain...
CCGCATCCCGATATTTGACAGCGAAGATGCATTGTATGTGGATTTGAGTATATGTATTTGACATATAGATATAAATTTAACAAGCGGTAGTGCCTACGGCACATTTAGTTTTATAGTGGTTCCATTTACCAAGCGGTTGTCCCTATCGGGACAATCTGCGTAACATCACTTAGTAGGTTCAAATTAATTTCAGAAAAATTACTTAAAGATGGTCAATTGATAATAAAAACTTTTTGAGCGGCAGAGCCGCAAAATATTTGTAAAAAAATAAACATTATACCAAACAAAGGTGCATAGCACCGAAATATAAAATAATGGCAAACACATATACGCAACTATACATACATCTCGTTTTTGCAGTAAAAAACCGAAATGCGCTCATAAAAAAAGCGTGGAAAGATGATGTCCCGATAAAATCGGGATCATTCATAAAATAAAAGTAATTTTGAAAGAACTAAGCGAAGCGAACTCATGAACACCATTAAAATGAATAATTAAGAGCGACATTTATTGCTTTAAAAATTATACGACAAGTTCCATTAACAAAAAATCCCGAGCTTGTTGACAAGGGATTAACCGAGTGTAATGAGTTAATTTTAATTTTTGTAAAAAGTATTGAGACCGCTAAGAAAAATAATCCAATAGTGAAATAATGCACAACCATTCGAATGTTCGATTGTTTTTAATTCGAAAATTTTCCCCATTTAAAAATTATTTTTTAAAAATCCATGCAACCTTTTTCTTTTTTTGAGTCTTTTAATTGAATTCAACATTCCCGGGATTTTAAAAATCAAAAAAAACTACTAATTAAAAGATTTACTAACCTTAAAAAATTAAAACAATGAAAAAATTAATTATCTTTTTAGTCGTATTTGCGAGCTTTATAAGTTTTGCAAATGCTCAAGGCGGATGGCAACAAACAATAGATTTCCCTGATTCAGTCTATATCAGTGATAATACTTTGGTAACTAATGGATTTGATATTTTTTGTGGAACTTTGGATGGAGTATATCTAACTTCTGATAACGGACTTAACTGGGCTGCTATTAACAATGGTTTGACGAATACTCATATCTCCGCATTAGCTGCATCCGGGTCAAATATTTTTGCAGGAACAGATGACGGCATATTTTTATCAACAAATAATGGCGCTAATTGGACACCTGTTAATACAGGCTTGCCGAGCAATCCTTATATAATAGGAATAGCTATAAGCGGAAATAATGTTTTAGCAACAACAGGTTATATAGCAAACAATAACATGTACTTATCAACTAATAATGGTGCAACATGGAACCTTGTTAATGGTCTGCCAAATGGTAATGTTACCTCACGATTTGCCATAAATGGTAATAATATTTTTGTATCAAGTGGCTCAGGAGGAGTGTATTTATCAACCGATAATGGAGCAAATTGGAATCACCCTGCTAACATAGGTATGCCAAATACGACTATTACTGATTTAGCAATTAGCGGAAATAATCTTTTTGCAGTAACTAATTATGATGGTGTATTTTTATCTACCAATAATGGTGCAAACTGGAACCCTGTTAATAGTGGTTTGCCAAACCCAGACTACCCATACGAATCATTTAAGGGGGCATTAGCAACAAGCGGAAACAATATTTTTGTTGAAACTTATTATGGCATTTATATGTCAACAAATAATGGTACGAATTGGTCATCTGTAAATTCAGGTTTGCCGAATGAATTAGGGTATACAGGTCAGGCATTATGTATAAGTGGAACAAATATTTTTGCTGCTGTTGACTCAAACCAAATATGGAAACGTCCGTTATCGGAAATGGTTGATTCGACTGAACAGTTACAGTTATATTACTCTTTAAATTATAATCAGAGTACGTATAATGAATTATCCAATCCTGTAATTCTTGATACGACAAATTATGGCAATAGCGATTACGATTGGGCAATACCAATTGGTTTTACTTTTCACGAATTAGGTTATAGTTGGGATTCTATTGGAATAAATGAATCGGGGGTGGTTGGTTTTGGCGATGATCCTGGTGTAATTAATGTTGCAGCATTTTTATATGTTATAGGAGATAAAGATGGTTTATATTTACCTTCGCAACAATCATATATTTCTTATAAAACCGAAGGAAACCCCGGAAGTAAAATTTTAAAAATTCAATGGAGAAATTTTGGAATGAGAGATTTCAATAATAATTATCAAACAACATATAACGACACGATAAATTTTCAGATATGGTTATATGAAGGTACTGGTTGCATTGAAGTCCATATTGGTAATTGTAATGTAATTAATATAAATTTATATAAGAATGGGGCTATGTTTAGTAATGAGACAGGTCCTTATATTGCAATTGATTTTGACGGAGTGCCATATTATCCTACATATGCAGAAGGAGATCCAATTAATCCCACTGCATCAATAAATCCATATAACGATACTTTAATGTCTTTAACCTCAACTCCTCCTTCCGGAATGGTTTATGTTTTTTGTCCTAACGTTACTTCTTGCCAGGCAGATTTCTCTTACACACAAGCAAACCAAACTGTTCAATTTACTGATGCTTCTACAGGAATAGATACAACAATGACAAGTTATAGTTGGGATTTTGGTGATGGTACAACTTCATATTCTGAAAATCCTGCTCATAGTTATTCGGTTACAGGATACTACAATGTATGCCTTACAACTACTGATTACACTGATACCTGTACCAGTACGATTTGTAAAATGATTTATGTAAATATTGATTCTACCAATCAGCTCTGTGATGATTTCACAACATACAACTGGCAACCCCAAGGAGACACATTGGGCTATACACAGGGAGGAACCTATCCTATTATCAATGTTGCTTATTTCGACACTTTAACTACTCCAGGTTTTTGGTGGTTTAATGATGGCGGCTTCCAAGGAATGTATGGAGTTAATGCAGGTGCAAGCTTTTCTTTTAATGGAAGCAATCAGATAATAACTTATGAAATTAATTACTTGCATAATCAAAATAATCTAATGGGATTTTCAGTAAACGGTAGTTCACCGGTAGCGCTTAACGCCACTTTTCCATTAATAATAGGAGGTGTTACAGTTAATTTAGACACATCAGCTATGGATTCAGCCACTTATCGGGTAAATTCATATTTATCATTTACAGGAAATGTTAATGAAATACGGATTTATACTTTTGAATCCGGAATTACTGAAATGTGTGTTACAGATACCGCTTCATCTTGCCAGGCAAATTTCTTTTCTTATCTGCAAAATGGTGGTACTTTCCAATTTATGGATGCCTCTACAAGTACTAGTGGAACTATGGTTACGGAATATTTTTGGAATTTTGGCGATAGCACAACTTCTTCATTTCACAATCCTGTTCATAGTTATGTAAATAGCGGAACGTATTCCGTTTGCTTAACAGCGAATAACTTTGATTCATTCGGTAATATGCTTTGTTCAAGTACATACTGTAACAATTTGGTTGTTACCAATTATCCTGATTCCTTAAAATACATTGTTCAGGGTGCAGTACATGCCGACAGTACTCTGGCAACAAGCGCGGTAGTTATACTTTTCAATACTGATTACGGTTATTACAATGCTGTTGATTACAAAATTGTAACAAATGGTACTTTTCAATTTGATACTGTAATGCCCGGACATTATATTTTATGGGCTATTCCTGATTTTTCCATATACAACATTGTTTACCTGCCCACTTATTATGGCGATGTGCTGTACTGGCAGAACGCTTACGTAGTTAACGTAATTGCAAATACGTATGGACTCGATATTCATCTCGTTCCATTAGACAGCGCATCCGGACACCTGAAGATTGCGGACAATACCGGAGGCATCAGTGGTACAGTAAACTTCGAAAATGAATTGACTTATGAAGTGGATGTTTTTGGTCAGGATTGGTTTGGCAAAAATGGTGGCAATGGAACGAAAAGTAGTATTGCAGGAAAAAATATCCCGATATTCATTAAAAATACAAACGAAGATATTTTAGGCTGGGCATTAGCTGATGATAACGGGAACTTTGCATTCGCTAACCTGCCTTTGCAAGATTATACAGTAAATGCCGAAAAAGCCAGTCTGCAATCGGTTTCACCTGTTGTTCCGCTTACAACTGCAAACCCGACTGTAAATGTAAGTATCAACATCGGGGTACATAACATCGTTACTTCTGTTGACAATCAATTGTCGTACGAAATATTAAACTCCCTGTCGTATTATCCTAACCCTGTTAAAGATAATCTGAACCTTGCATTCAATCTGGTAAAACAAGCGATGATTGATGTTTCTATAATAAATATTACAGGACAAGAGATTAAGAAAATTAATTATTTCCTGTCAGAAGGATCAAATACTCTAACTATGGACATGGGTGATCTGAATTCAGGAATTTATTTTGTAAGAATTAATGTTGATAAAGGAAATGCTGTAAATTTCAAGTTCATAAAATAATCCTTTACAACAAGTAAAAATACGAAGAGGCTGCCATTGTAAGTAGCCTTTTCTTTTTTTTAACCACAAAGCACACAAAGGTTTTACACAAAGTTCACAAAGTGCCGTTGATTACTCTTTTAATTCCATCTTTCAATAAAACAACATTAAAGTTTATCAACAGTCCAAGCTTATATTTGCCAAGTTTTAAATAGGTCAATGTTTGAGCTAAGTGAATGTCATTTAATGCCTCAACACTTTTTATTTCTATCACTAATTTCTTCTCAACCAACAAATCAATCCTATAACCACAATCTAATTTTACTTCCTCAAAAATTAACGGCATTGGTTTTTCTTTTTCAACCCATAATCCCGACTTCCCGATTTTGTAATACATACATTCTTTATAGGCGCTTTCCAGCAAACCCGGCCCCAGTATTTTATGAATTTCTATTGCAATACCAATTACTTTATTTGCTATTTCGTTTTCTGTCATACCTTTTCTCTGTGTTCTTTGTGTGAATTTTCGTTGTGAACTTTGTGGTTATTTTTTTAAACAGATAATAATGAACACCAACCCGAACAGTACGTACAGAAGGATGTTTGTATCGGCAACAATATTACTCCCACTCATTTATTAACTGTTTTTGAATGAGCAATGCATCTAATTTCAGATCAAATTTCTTTAAAATATTTTTTCTTAAACCAGAATACTACATTTACAAGGCTTATCAATACAGGTACTTTAACCAATGGGACTATCACCAAAACAACTATGTCCCATAATTTAATTAAAGGAATTAACAAGCCATATCACCTGCATTTTTCATAGCTGAAAGTAAATTATAAGCCCCTTTAATTACAACTTTATTTTTTTTCAAATCAAAATCTTTTGGCAAAATTATTTCTGTGAAACCATTATTCGAAATTCCTTTTTCAACTTCCAATAATTGAAATAATGTAACGTATTTATCACCTTCCTTCTTTCTTTCAGAAAAAATAAAAATAAAATTTTTATCCTCGAATGAAAGAAGCGCATCATTAGGTAGTGCCGTTGTTGAATCGCTTTCGGTTTCTATCAAAGCATTAACATACATACCGGGTAAAAGATTTTTATCATTATTATCAACAGTTGCATATACTTTTACAGTTTTATCATCATCAATGGTTTTGCCAACCTGATAAATTACAGCGGTTTGTTTTTTGGAAGTAGCGCTTGGCAATGTAAAGTTTATTTTCTGCCCAATTGAAATTTTGTCAATATCTTTTTCAAAAACGGTAAGTACCAGTGTTAACTTTTGAGTGTTAACAATTTCAAAAATAACATCGGTAGGATTCACGTATTTCCCTACATTAACATTAACTGTTTTCACATAACCATTTATGGGTGACAACACAGAAATAGAGCTGGATATTTTTTCAACCTCTAACTTCTTAGCATCAATTCCAATAAGTTTTAATTTCTGTTCGAGTGCGTGAACTGTTGATTGCAAAGTTTTATATTCGGATATAGCAAGTTGGTAAGTTTTAGCAGAGTTAACATTTTCTTTGTACAAATCTTTCTGCCTGTTGTATTCAGCTTCGGCATATTCGAGCTTGCTTTTGCTTTCGAGATAGTTTTGCTGCAATTCAATAAATTCAAGGTTTTCAATTACAGCTATAACCTGACCTGCTGAAACAGGACTGCCCTGTACCAAATTAGTGCTTTTTATATAACCTCCTAAAATTGCAGAAACGGTTACAGTGTTTTGGGGAGGAACATTAACAAGTCCATTCACTTTTAATTCGCGGCCAAGAACTTTCTGTTCTACAAATTCCAGTTCAATGCCTGCTGATTTGTATTGAGCATCGTTCATTTCAACAGTGTTTGCAGGCAATTCCTCATGTCCATTAGATTCATGGTTCTCTTTTTTACTATTGCAACTTAAAGCAAATAAGACATATATCAGAATTACCAAAAAGATTTTTGTTTTCATATTACATTAATTTTTTTAAAAGTTCATAATTCAAAAGTTTATTAATTTATTTTGCCTAAAATCTTGTCTATAGCTATTATTGACTGGTTGTATTCATTCAGCGTAAGCAAATAATTTGATTTAATTTCTAACGCTTTATCGAGATTCAAAACATACTTAACATAATCAATATTACCAGCCATATAGCTTTTTCCTGAGTGTTCAATAATTATTTCAGATTGAGGTATTGCTGTGTTTTCGTAATAATCAAGTCTGGTTTTGTTTTTCAAATATTCCTGCAAAAGGATTTGAAATTCGCTTTGAACAGCAGTTTTGTAATATTCAAAATTATTTTGTGCAATTTGTTCATTAATTTTTGAAGCGTTGATTTTAGATGATTGTGAAAAAAACAACAGTGGTATTGAAACACCAACCTGAACTCCAGTGAAACGGGAACCTGAACTAATATCTTTGTTTGACTGATTAAAGTAGCCGACCGATAATTCAGGCATTAATTTTAATTTTTCGATCTGTGTTTCATACCGGCTTATTTCCATCTGTTGTTTTGTAATTCCAAGTGAAGGATTAGTTAGTATCACTGAACTATCATTAACAAAGGGAAAATCCATTTTTTTCAAAGCAGTATCAGAAATTTTCACTAATGATTTTTCATTTAGCAGTACCTGCAATTTTTGCTGACAAATCAATATATCTGCATTTAACTGACTGTACAGGGTTTTTATTTCCATCAACCTTGTCTGAGCTGCAACCTTTTCAAGCAAAGGACTTTCACCTTTCAGGTTTTTCAGTTCGGCAGCTTTATAGAAATTAGAATATAAAGTATCCTGATAAATAAGCAGCTTCTGATAAGAATAGCAATAAGCAAGTTTCATATAAATTGATTTGACATTGCTTATTATTTCTGTTTGTGAAAGTGATAAACCTATTTCTGCATTTTTCACATAAGCATTGGAAAGCTTTGAACGGCCTGCATTCAGAAGAAGTGAAGGAACTGACTGCGAAATGGAAATATTGTTGTCTTTAGCAAATGAATTTGTTTGACCATATTCATAATCAATATTTGTTTTATCGAATTCCCAGCTTGCATTTCTCAACTTATTTTGATAATCAATTTGCAAAGAAACGGATTTGATATATCCATTGTTGCTCAATGCCTGTTTTATTGCCTGATCCAATGAGTATGTTTTTGGTAATTCATGTTGAACTTTTAAATTATTGGATAATCCAAATAAAGAAAATCCGGTAAGAATAAATGCTAAAATAAAAGTGTTGGAAGCCACTGGCAATATTTTTTTCTTTTTACCTGAAAATAGAACATACAAAACAGGCAGTACAATTAATGTAAGCAGTGTAGCAGAAATCAAACCTCCTATTACTACAGTTGCCAAAGGACATTGAACCTCTGCTCCGGCTGATTTAGAAATAGCCATAGGAAGGAAACCAAGAGAGGCTACTGTGCCAGTCATTATTACCGGGCGAAGGCGAGACTTAATACCTTTTCTGATCCTTTCATAAATGTCTGAAATACCTTCTTCTTTTTCAAGACGGTTAAATTCTGCAATAAGGACAATACCATTTAGTACGGCAACTCCAAACAAAGCAATAAAACCAACTCCGGCAGAAATGCTAAAATTCATATCTCTGATGTACAAAGCTACTACACCACCAATCAGGGAAAACGGAACAGCTGAATATATCAGCAATGTTTGTTTTAAAGATTTGAAAGTAAAAAATAATAAAATAAAAATCAGGATCAGAGCAATAGGAACAGCAATGGCAAGCCTGTTTTTTGCTGCAACAAGATTTTCAAACTGACCACCATAAGTAATGAAATACCCTGGTGGTAATTTTATTTTCTTATCAATTATTGGTCGAATTTCTTCAATAATTGATTGAACATCCCTATTACGAACATTAAAACTTACTGAAATTCGCCGTTTAGTGCTTTCGCGTGAAACCTGTGCAGTACCGGTTTTGATTTCGATAGTTGCAAGTTGATCAAGGGTTATCTGATTTCCGTTTGGTAAAGGAACATATAAGCTTTTAATGAATTCTATATCATTTCTGAAATCTTTTTCAAACCTTACCACCAAATCAAATCTTTTTTCTTCATCATACACTACACCTGCAATATTTCCGGCAAAGGCTGTTTTAAGAATATTGTTAATGTTACTAATATTTAATCCATACTGAGCAATTTTTTTACGATCGTAATTAATTTGAATCTGACCGGAACCTGTTACTTTTTCAATATTAATTTCTTCGACACCTTCAATCTTGCTAATAAGTTTTTCAATTTCTTCTGCTTTCGTTGACAAAGTAACAAGATTATCGCCAAAGAGTTTTACTGCCACATCCTGTTTAGAACCCGTCATCAGTTCATTAAAACGCATCTGAATGGGTTGTTGCAAAGTAAAAACTACTCCTTTAAGAACCGATAATTCTTCCTGCATTTTCTCCATCATATCCACACGTGTTTCTGCGCTTGTCCATTCTTCTTTATCTTTCATCACAATGATGTAATCTCCGGTTTCCATTGGAGTTGGGTCTGTCGGAATTTCACCTGTGCCAATTTTACAAACAGCATGTTCGACTTCAGGGAACTTTGTCATTAAAATTTTATTAGCTTTTTCTACCGTTTCAATAGTATTTGATAAAGAACCTCCCTGCAATGTCATCACTCCTGCTGCCAGGTCGCCTTCTTCGAGCTGAGGAATAAATTCGCCACCAAGAGAATTGAATAAAAACAAACTTGAAATGAACAACACGACAGATATTACCACGACAGATATTTTATGTTTGAGAGAAATATTTAAAAGCGGATTAAATGCTTTGTGTAAGCCATTCATTAATTTATCCGAAATATTTTTCTTGTGCTCTGTTTTACGACTTAGAAATAAAGTTGAGGCTACCGGAACATAAGTTAAAGAAAGTATTAATGCTCCCAGAATGGCAAAAGAAACCGTTTCTGCCATAGGGCGGAACATTTTACCCTCAATACCTACCAACGCAAGAATTGGTAAATACACTATTAAAATAATAATCTGTCCAAAAGTAGCAGAGTTCATCATTCTTTTTGCCGAACTTAACACTTCACCATCCATTTGCTGAAGAGTTAATTTTTTTATTCCGACATGGTGTGTTTTGCTTTGTGTGATCCGATGCACCACACTTTCGACAATAATTACAGCGCCGTCAACGATTAAACCAAAGTCAATTGCGCCTAAACTCATTAAATTTCCTGAAACGCCAAATAAATTCATGAGTGAAATTGCAAAAAGCATTGATAATGGAATAACAGATGCAACAATAAGACCGGCTCTTAAATTACCTAATAGCAGAACTAAAATAAAAATAACAATTAAACCTCCTTCGATAAGATTTTTAGAAACAGTTCCGACAGCACGGTCAACCAACTCTGTGCGGTCATAAAAAGGTTCAATTTCGACTCCTTCTGGTAATGATTTTTCAATGAGTTTTATTTTTTCTTTCACACCATCAATAACCTCGGAAGCATTTTTGCCCTTGAGCATCATAACCACACCACCAACGGCTTCACCACTTGTATCTACAATAAAAGCGCCGTAGCGTGGAGCGCTGCCATACTGGACTTTTGCAACATTACTGATTAAAACAGGTAAACCTTCTTTAGTTGTTTTAACAACAATATTATTAATGTCATCAATTGAAGTTATGAGTCCCAAACCTCTGATAAAATAGGCATTTGGTTTTTTGTCAATGTAAGCGCTGCCCGTATTCTGATTGTTGTTTTCAAGCGCATCGAATATTTCTGTAAGAGTAATATTCATTGATCTAAGCCTTTCGGGATTTACAGAAATTTCATATTGTTTAAGCAAACCACCATAGCTGTTTACATCAGCCACACCAGAAGTTCCCAGCATTTCACGCCGCACAATCCAGTCCTGAATGGTTCTTAATTCCATTACATTGTATTTACTTTCATAACCGGGTTTAACGCGCAATACATATTGGTATATTTCACTTAAACCTGTTGAAATAGGCGCTAATTCAGGTGTCGTAACACCTTCAGGGATTAGAGCTACCGCTTCTTTTAACCGCTCCGAAATTTGCTGTCGTGCCCAGTATATATCAACATTATCTTTAAAAACGACAGTAACCACAGATAAACCGAGCCTTGAAATAGAGCGAAGTTCAATTTTATCCGGTATGTTGGCTACCGATATTTCAATAGGAGCAGTGATGGATTGCTCTACTTCGTTGGCTGCAAGTGTAGGCGCAACAGAAATTATTTGAACCTGATTATTTGTAATGTCGGGAACTGCATCAATAGGCAATTTGATGAGGGAATATATACCCCAGGCAATTAATACCAATACAAATAACCCGATAATGATTTTATTGTTAATCGAAAATTTAATGATATTCTCTATCATAACCTAAAATTTTAATAAATCAATAAATAAAAATTGTTCAGAAAATCAAGTTGGCTTGGAAGGTGTGAAAAAAACAAATAGCATCGCGTAATCTTAATCACGGACACAAATACAACTTGACTAGAAAAAAGGATTAAATTTTAGGTGGCTGCCAAAACGAATAAGCAATTTCAGCAATTTTTGGGACTGTGTTAGGGAAATTTAAGATAATAGGGATAATTTTATTTGGAATAAAAATATTCAAAATGATTGATATGCTTGTGCCACAACAACTGCAACAACATAGCGGCGAACAAAGATCAATGTCTAAAGGATGAGAATTATTGTCATTTTTAACAAATTCCTGTTTATCCCTGCATGATTCAGAATAATTATCAACACAAGGCACCAACGTTAATGCTACTATATAAATACTTAATATGATGGCTAAAACTTTCAAAATAACCAATTTTTTTTTACATCACAAAGGTATAATAAATTTGGTATTGTTAAATAAATATAGAGTTTGCTTCGCTCCGCTCGCAATGACGCTCAATTTAAACGTCATTGCGAGGGAGGAACGACCGAAGCAATCTAAAAATCCTATACCAAATTAACAATGTCATAAATTTTATGGAATAAATTTTCCATTTACGAGGAAATTTCTGCGAAATATTTCCTTTTAAACCAAAATGCCACATTTACAAGGCTAATTAAAACCGGCACTTCTACAAGCGGACCTATAACGCCGACAAAAGCTTCGCCCGAATTAATACCAAAAATTGCAATAGCAACAGCAATAGCTAATTCAAAATTATTACTTGCTGCAGTAAATGATAATGCTGTTGATTGTCCGTAAGTAGCTTTTGCTTTCCTGCTTATTATGAATGAAACGAAGAACATAATTATAAAATATATTGTGAGAGGAATAGCAATGCGGATAACATCAAACGGAAGTTGTACTATATATTCTCCTTTGAGTGAAAACATCACGATGATTGTAAAAAGCAGCGCTATCAATGTAATAGGACTTATCTTAGAAATAAATTTCGTGTGATACCATTCTTTATTTTTAACTTTTACGAGAATAGTGCGTGTTAAAAACCCGGCAATAAAAGGTATTCCAAGGTAAATAAAAACACTCTTTGCAATCTGGGCAATGGTAATTTTTTCTACAATAGAATTTGTAGGGAGTCCGAACCACCCGGGAAGTATGGCGATAAAAATGTATGCATACACAGAAAAGAAAAGCACCTGAAAAATTGAGTTAAATGCAACAAGTCCCGCACAATATTCCGTATCGCCTTTTGCAAGTTCGTTCCATACGATAACCATGGCAATGCATCTTGCAAGGCCTATCAATATTAATCCGTACATATAATCAATATTGAATTGCAGAAAAATAATGGCAAGTAAAAACATCAACACAGGACCGATGATCCAGTTCTGAACAAGGGAAATTCCAAGAACTTTATAGTTGCGGAACACTTTGCCAAGTTCTTCGTACTTTACTTTAGCCAATGGAGGGTACATCATCAGTATTAAACCAATCGCAATAGGTATATTTGTTGTACTGTCGGGCGATGATTTTAATGAATCCCAAAACGCTGCAATAGCGGGGAATAAATATCCCGAAAACACACCAACGAACATGGCGAGAAAAATCCACAGGGTTAAATACCTGTCGAGAAATTTTAAACGTTTTTTATTTCCTTCCATATTAAATAAAATTAGTAGTGTTATGTTAATCCTGATATATCGTTTTGAGATTGCTTCACCTCCTTCGTCGGTCTCGCAATGACGTCATTGCGAAGGAGGAACGACTGAAGCAATCTATGCGTCATATGATTCTTAACATAACAGCAGTTATGTTTTAGAATTATACTCATTCAATTACAGTTCCCTTGATTGACAATACAATCGGATTAGTTTTAGCATTTGACATAACTGTAATGGTTTTACTGATAGGACCAACTTTTTTTGTATCGTAAACGACTTTAATTACTCCGCTTTTCCCCGGAAGAATTGGATCCTTAGACCATGAAGGAACCGTGCAACCACAAGAAGACTTCACATTGCTTAATACCAGAGGTTCTTTTCCTGTGTTTTTAAAAGTAAATTCACAACTGCCATTTGCATCCTTTTTTATAGTACCATAATCATGTACGGTTTTATCTAACGTAATTTCTGGAGCATTCGGATTTTCCTGTACATTTGTTTGTGTGTTTTCTGTTTGACCTTTCGCTACTGATATTGCTGCGAAGAGAAACAAGTAAATAATTAATGATTTAGCTGTTTTCATAATTTTGATTTTTAGTTTAAAACTATGTGATGTTTAAGATTACTACTCAATTCGCCATTTGATAATTTAATTTTAAGGTTACCGAAATCAGCGGCAACCGGACTATGTGTTACCATAAGGATTGTAATTCCCATTTCCTTATTAATCTCTTTCATAAAATTTAAAATTTCAGTTGAAAGGTCAGGATCAAGGTTGCCGGTGGGTTCGTCAGCAAAAATAATTTTGGGTTTATTTACAACAGCCCGCGCAATTGCCACTCTCTGCTGTTGACCTGCCGATAATTCGCGGGGCAAATGATTAATCCTGTCGCCAAGTCCTACCAGTTCCATTACTGACTTTGCAATTTCGATTTGCTTTGACTTTGAATGATTAATTAAAGAAAGAGGAACCATCACATTTTGTAAAGCGGAAAGATAAGGAATAAGGGAAAAACTTTGCAAAATAAATCCTACATTTTCTTTCCTGAAATTAGATAATTCACTATCGCTTGCATTTTCAAGATGCTTATTATTAATGATGATTTGCCCCGATGTGGGTCTTATCAATCCGCTGAGAGCGAGCAAAAGTGTGGTTTTCCCGGAACCTGAAGATCCAGTGATTGTTACAAAAGAACCTTCTCCTATTTCTAATGAAACATCTTTTAATGCGTCAACAATAGTATCTCTGCGCCGATACTGTTTTGATAAATTATTAGTTTTAAGTAACATTATTATTCCTCCTGTATGTTAGTAAACGGCTCAAACCTTGAAGCTGCATAAGCCGGTATTATTGCGCCCAGCAATGAAATAAAAACAGATAATAAAACAGACCAAAGTAACAGAATAGGCAAGGGATGAACGTTTATTCCTGCTAACTGTGGACCTAAAAAGTATGCAATAGCTGAACCAATCACATATCCGAATACACCGCCAAGAAACCCCATTACAATTGCTTTTGACAGCAGAAGAAAATATATTTTTGATTTCGGATATCCTATCATGCGAAGCGTGCCTATTTCTTTTTTCCGTTGATTTGCATTTGCCCACATTGAATTTCCAATAGAGATTCCACCGACAACAAAAATTATAATAAGAAATATCAATGATATCCGGTTCATTAATTTGTTGGTTTCAATTTGTGTAGAAACAATTTGCCCGATGGTAGTTACTTTCGTATCAGGAAGGATGTTGCGAAGTTTTCCTAAAAGTCCGTCTGAAATTGCATTGCAACAGCCCATTATTTCAATAGCGCTTATTTGCTCTCCTGTTTTAAGCAAATCCTGCACGGTCTGAAGATGTGCAAAAATACGGTCGTCATCAATGGTGCCTGTTTCGGTTAAAACTTTTGCAACAGTAAATTCGTGTTCAAGAATTTTAATTTTAGAACCTTCTTTGAGTTTTAATTTAGTTGCAATGGAAGAACCGATAAGACAGTCGTTAGCTCCGATTGAATCAATAGATTTCCGTTGTAATTTTTCATCTTTATAGCCAAGCGATTCGTTGACAGGGCTTGGACCACACGATGCTTTTAATTCTTCGCCCATCAGTCCGGAAGTTTGCCAGATAGGTTTTGAAGCCAGTTCATTCTTCGGTAAAATCCCAGTAAGAACAACTTTTTCTTTGCCAACAATTACACGGCGAGTAAGCTTTGGCGATAAATTATCCACTCCTGGCAAGGTTGAGGTAACAATCCGTTCTACATAATCCTCTGATAGAGTCGGGGCGTCAATATCAGCGGTATAATAATTATCAACACTTGCGCCTTGTGGCAAAACCAAGATGTTGGCGCCAAGATTATCAAGATTTATTGCAACCGCTTTTTCTGATACTACAGAAATGGAACGAATACCAACAATTATTCCGATGCCAAGAGTTATTGCTAAAATACCTGATATAAGCTGCGCCTTACGCTTTCGCATTTCTAACAGAACAATTTTATATAAATTCATATAAATACGATTTTTTTATTTACATGGTTTGGCGCAACCTGACCCACAACCACTTATTACTTTATTTGCCAGTTTTGCTAAAGAAGCTGCATCTTTTAATTCATAAAATGTTCCGGCAATCTGACCTTTATTATTCACCACAACAGTTGCTGTGGATGTTGCAGCTGTGTTGACTTTTAATAATTCAAGGAAGGATTTTTCTTTAGTATCAGAAAGATCAACTTCTACTAGTTCTGTCTTATTTCCATTCAGAGCAACTGCTGATTTGCAATTTTCAATCGCTTTTGCTTTATCGGTAAAAGTACTTTTTGAAGCAACAATAAATATGCTTTTTTTATTGTTAAGAGCAATAAGTACCTCATCCTGCTTTGGCGAAGGAATAAGCTTAACAAGTAAATCAACAGTAGCATCCTTCAGTAAATACCCTCCCGCAAGAACACCTTTGGGTGAAATTGCCAGAAGTACAGGAAGAGGCGCGCCGGCAAGACCATACTTGGTAACAAGATCATTGTTGTTTTTGTCTTCCCTGTCCATCATGACAACAACTGATTTTTTTACAGATAAATTTGCTGTTGCAGCAATTTCCAGAGCTTTTTTAATATCGGTTTTGTTAGGATCGGTGACAACAAGAAAGACTGAATTAGCATTTTTCTCAGCTTTTGCAAGCGTTTCTGTAACACTGAGGGCAGTGGTCTTTTCAGCAGATTTAGTATCGGATAATTCCGGTGTTTCATCGGTAACGGGTACTGGTGATTCAGTGTTTTCACTATTTGTATTTTTACTATTGCTGGCGCTGGTATTAACCGAATCGCTGCCGGTTTCTTTTTGACCAGTGTTGTTTGCGGAGTTGCTGTTACCGCATGAATACATAAGCAGCGCGAGAATACATATTATTCCCGGAGCTGATAACGATTTAAGAATCATTTTTCCTTTAAAGGTTGTTTTCATTGTGTTTTAGTTTAGTTTATTAAAAAGTTAGCATTTACAAAAGAATGAAGTGATTGTGCTTTTAAAAAAAACGTCATATTTTTTTTGAATTTCAGCCATGCGTTCCATATCAAGGCAATAATGGATTTTCAAACCATCAATGGTTCCTTTTATAACACCGAGTTGTTTTAATTCCTTCAGGTGTTGTGAAACGGTTGTGCGGCTGATAGGAAGAAAATCGGAAATATTTCCTGTTTTTATTTCCTTCTTTTTTGCAAGAAGCTGAATGATTGCAATTCTTGCAGGATGCGAAAACACTTTTGCAATTAAGGCAATTTCCTGTTGTTGTTTTTTGAATTGGTCGGATTTGTTATTTGTCATGTTTTAAAGTTTAATGACGCAAACATACGACATTGGTTTTGAATGACAAAATGATTTAACATTAATTTAACAATTTATTTTTCTTTATTAAATTTCTTCTTCGGTCTTAACTGGCACAAACAAGACCCGGTTAACATTTCTTTTTTATCTATAAACATCGGTAGTTTGTCTTTTTCCCAATCAGTAATGCCTCCGTTAAGATTTGCAATGTTCCCGTAACCGGTTTGCCGGAGAAATATAACGACTTCTTTGCTTCGTAACCCCACGGAATCGGCAATAATTACCGCTTTATCTTTCGGCAGCATTGTGTAGTTTTCTCTAAATACCGACTTGGGTATATAAACAATATTTTTTACATCGAACTGCTTTGCCATTATTTCAAAGTCTTCCCTGATATCAACAAGTAAGGCTTCATCCATACACATCTTATATGTTTCTTTCGGCGATAAATGGGTAATCCCGTTTATTGTAATCCCGATATTTTGAAAAAAATCATGCATCTTTTTATTTTTTAAACGTAAGTTTTTGCCATTTCAAAAATGGCGTTGATAACGACTTCCGTAACGTCTGTTTCCCCTTTCACATAACCAAGGTCAGTTACCCTCATGTATTGATAATTTGTAAATCCATTCCTGTCCATAATTTTTTTGCCACAATCTATAGGGCAACCATCAATTACTAAGATATTTTTCTTTTTGAAATCTTCGATAGATTTTTCGATGCCAGCGCCCACTACGGCAAGGCAATTCATTTTACGTACTTTGTTATCACGTAATTTTCGTGCAACCAAATCAGTAATTTGACCAACATCTGATGCGCCGGAACAGGCTAAAACCATATATTCTGCTGCGCCGCAAAGACAATTATTTTTTTGTTTTCCATGTTAAAAGTATAAAACGAAAATTATGATTCTATTATCTTATAAATTTCTTTAATCAAATAATTATGTTCTTCTTTGCCTTTTTTTGAGTAAAGTGGCTCGTATGCTCCACTACATTTCCATGAGGAAAAACATTCCTTTGGTTTTTTACCTTGTTTTAACATATCCGCACAAGCTAACATTGAAAGAACATCCACGTTTGTGTATTTTTTATTATTTCCATTATAGTCGGGTGAAACTTGTGCATATTTTTCAATGAATTTATAAATTCGTTCTGCTAACTCTTTCATGAGTGATTTTTATTCAATTTTAAAAAATCCAATTAAATAGAAAACCCACTATCATAATTCCAACACCAACAATAGCAATAAATGTAACTATAAAAGGCAGTTTTAAAACTTTTCGCAGTATGATCATTTCTGGCAGCGATAAACCGATTACGGACATCATAAAAGCGAGAGCGGTTCCGAGCGAAGCTCCTTTTTCAATGAGAACAGAAACAATTGGAACAATACCTGCCGCATTGGAATATAGCGGAATACCTATTAAAACGGAAAGAGGAACAGCATACCATACGTCTTTGCCCATAAATGAAGCCATAAATTCAGCAGGAACATAACCATGAGCGCCTGCACCAACGGCAATACCCAGCGCAACATACAACCATACTTTCCCGACAATATCTTTTACGGCATCGTATCCAAATTTAATTCTGTCGCTAAAATGTACCTTTTCTTCACCCAGAGCATTTTGCCCAACCTTTGTTTCGTACACCCAAGGTTCAATCCATTTTTCAAGTTTAAGTTTGCCGATAATCCAACCGGCTAATATTGCAATAAACAAACCTGTTCCAACATAGATTAAAGCAACCTCCCAACCAAACATGCCGTATAAAAGCACAACGGCAACTTCGTTGATCATGGGCGCTGAAATAAGAAATGAAAATGTAACTCCTAATGGAATACCTGCTTCAACAAAGCCAAGAAACAAAGGAATGGCAGAACATGAGCAAAAAGGAGTAACAATGCCAAGCATGGAAGCCATTACATTTCCCGTAAAAGTTTTTTTGCCTTCTAACGCTTTTCGGGTGCGTTCGGGAGTGAAAAAAGTACGGATAATTCCTACAAAGAAAATTATCAACGCAAGCAATAACAATACTTTCGGAAATTCAAAAATAAAAAAACGAACTGATTCGGTTAAATGTTCTCCTTTTGTAAGGTGTAAAACATCGTCAATAAAAAAATCCGTAACGGGTTGAAGAAAATAATAAAACAATACCCAGAAAGGCAATAAAATCAATGGCAACAGTAACTTTCCTTTGTCCGTAGCAAAATAAGCCTTCATTCCTTTTTTATTTTATGTAAAAAATATACACATAATAAACACCGACAATAATAAAAGCAACAGCCACTATTCTCCTGAACCATTTTTCAAATACCTTGATTTTATTGTAAAAACTTCCGATACCTGAAACACTGAAAGCAAAAAGGTACGCTATGATGATTACCGGCAAACCTGTGGCGATTGCAAAAACAAAAGGCAAAAAAAGTCCGCTTGCGCTGGTCACAGATATTGGTATCAGCATTCCAAAATACAATACGCCGCTGTATGGGCAAAACGCCAATGCGAATACTATTCCCAGAAGCAAAGCACTCCAACTGCTTCCCCGCTTGCTTTTCATTTCAACTTTTTCTGAAATTTTGCCCAAGCCGGGAATTTTTATTTTGATCATGTTTAACATCGCAATACCAATAATAATAAAGAGCGGCCCTAAAATTCTTTCGCCATAAAGCTGGAAAAACTTCGCTACCTGAAATTTACTTGCGCCAAAATAAAGAACAACTCCCAGTGCCGTATAACTTACAGCTCTTCCAAAAGTGTACAGCAATCCGTTGAGAAAGATTTTCTTTTTATTTTCTATATCCTTGCTGATAAATCCGATAGCCGTAATATTGGTGGCAAGCGGGCAGGGACTGATGGCGGTCATCAGCCCGAGTATAAACGCATACAATACAGGAGCGCTTGTATTATCTAACAAATTCTGTAAGTATTCCATCAGCAACTATTTGATCATTTCATTTATCTTTTGTATCAGTTCTTTTGCAAAAATATCAGGCGAGTGTACTTTTGAAAAGGCCCAGGTGGTCATGTCTTCCTTTTGTAATTCTTTACCATCGGCATATTTTGTGAGCGCCAGCGTGGCTCCGTAAGCATCGTATTTTTTGGATAGATCGGCATTTTCCGGAAGTTCGCAGTTAACGGGAGCAAAGCGAATAATACCGTTGTCGAGTTCGTTTTTAAAATTCGCCGATAATGTTTTTCGCAACTCGCTTTCAATGCTTATACAGGTATGGCAGCGATTGGTTAAATGAAAATAATAAACCTGTACTTTCAGTGTTGAATCAATGTTTTTATCGGTTGTAATACTATCCTTTACTTGTCCAAATGAAATATTCGTAAAAACTATTAAAACTGCAATAAGAAAATTTCTCATAGTGATTTATGGTTTAAGTGCGTAATCAATTTTTTCTTTTAAGATTCCGATGAATTTTTCTTCTTTATTTTTTGCATATTTGAAGCCTTCGCCCGTTAAGTCGGTTTTTGTTTTTTTGCCGTCTGCAATCCGTGTTACAAAAAGAGATGATCCGAATGCCTGATATTCATCCGAAATGGCTTTATTTGCATTATCATCTACATTAAAGACATAAAATTTTACAGTCCCGTTTTTTAATTCATTTTTGAAATAGGTGTCTAATGTTTTTTTAGTAGCCGACTCAATAGCAATGCATGAAGGGCAACGGTTAGTAACATGAAAATAATGCACTTCCACTTTTGTTTTTTGTTCTACAACGGATTTGTTTTGTGCGTTTTCAGTTCCTTTCACTTTAACTGGATATGTTGTGCTGTCTGATTTTACAGGCGTTCCGGTTTTTTGAATGCTTGTATCTGTGCGAGAAACGCCCGAATCCTTGTTGATATTGCTATTTTTATCGGCATTTCCGTTATTGCAGGAGGCAAGCGCGATAAATATTGCCACAATTACAAAGGTAAAAATGGATGTCATTCTGATTTTCATAATTCTTTGATTATTTTTCTCAATGTGTCAGGATTATTTACAGATTCTATTTAAATATTTCCACAAAAAGTTTTTTGGCCAAATTCCAATTTTCCCGGTTGATGCAATATTTAATTTTAGGAGGTTCTGTTTCGCCCTGTATCAGACCGGAAATTTTCAATTCTTTCAAATGCTGCGATAAGGTGGAGCGGGCAATTGGTATTTCTTCCGCCATATCGCCGCTGTAACAACAGCTTGATGCTGCCAGTTTTTCTAAAATAAATATTCTGGCTGGATGGCCTAATGCTTTCGCATATTGAGCGAGTTTTTTTTGTTTTTCTGTATATTCTATTTTTTTAATCATCAGTTATGCCGTTTGATGTTTTATAATTATTTCTTTAAGTTCCTTAACAGATGGTATTCTGCCGGACAATACCACTTTGCCATCTATAACAAGCCCGGGTGTTCGCATAATGCCATAAGACATAATTTTTACAATGTCTTCAACTTTTTCAACAGATGCATCAATATTCATCTCTGCAAGAGCATTGATTGTTAACTTTTCGAGGGTCCTGCAATTTGCACAACCTGTTCCAAGAACTTTTATTTCCATAATATTTTATTTTTGTATTTCGCAAAATTACGAAATGATTTTTATATACATGCAACCGTATTTATATTTTTTTGTACTTTTATCGGACAACAGTGAAAATAAATATAAAAATGGACAATAACGAAAAAGACAACCTTGCCAACATGATACTGGCGCCATGGATACAAAAAGCGACCGCTTTGTGCGGGGAAAAACGCTTTGTCGGAGGGAACCAGTTCAGGCATTCGATGAGCACCCTGGCAGTGCTGATTGATTACCACTATACTTATGATCCGGTTTTGCTGAAAGCGGCGATCGTTCATGACCTGAAAGAAGATATGCCCGAAACCGATATCCGTGATCTGCAGGGAATTGATAAGGATTCGCCAAAAGTTATCGAACTTATGCTTCAGGTTACCCGAAATAAAGATGAAGATAAAAGCGATTTTCTGAAACGCATAAAAGAACATGGGAGTCTCGAAGCCAAAATTATTAAGGTTGCCGACAGAATAAGCAACATGACCGATTTGCATAAAGGCATTTTTGATAAATCGTTTATAAAAAATTATATATATGAAACGGAAAAATACATATATCCGTTGGCAGTTGAGGTAAATAAGGGTATGGCTTTCGAAATCAGCTGCCTTATTAAAAGCAGGAAAGAGCTTATAAATGATACAGATGTCTTTTATAAAAGATCAGATACATGTGTTTTTTGTAAAATAGCCAATGATGAATTACCGGCAAATATAATTTTTAAAAACGACAGAATATTTTCTTTTCTTGACATTAAGCCCGTAAATAAAGGGCATATACTGATAAGCCCTGTTAATCATTTTGAATTTTTCACGGAAGTATCAGATGAAGTTATTTCCGAAATGTTCTCATTAGCAAAACGGTTGGATATCGCTTTACGAAAATCAGAATACGCATACGAAGCTGTAAATCTATATATGGCAGACGGGACAGATGCAGGACAAGAAGTACCGCATGTACATCTGCACATCATACCCAGGGTAAAAAAAGACGGATTCGGATTAAAATTTCCCGCAAATTATTCAGATAAACATGATCAGGAAGAATTACTCAATATCGGGAAGCATTTGAAAATGATTTTTGAAAAAAGCTTTTAGTGTATTAGAGGTTGTTTAAATTTGTGAAGTACAATACGCAGACGTCACTCTGAGCCAGCCATTATGGGGATTGTGGGGAAGCGGCTGTGTCGAAGAGTGTATATCAGTAGGCTTCGACACGTCCCGAAAAAGGGACGGCTCAGCCTGACAGATAATTTGGTTTCAAACGTATTAAAAAAAACAATAAAGATAAATTTCATTACTTACGGACCGCCTGTAAAACAAATTAATAATTTTAAACAAACTCTTACAGCCACAAAAAAATTTCGGTGGTACCAATCAAACATAAAAAATAAAAATTTTAAACTGTTGAATTATGAAAGACGTTAGTAAAATTTTAAGTGTTGTTTTAATAGTTATTTCTATCTTTTTGTTTTATTTTGTTTTCACCGGCAATAGCAAATTGAACGAAGCTGTTAAAATAATCAACGATGTGAGTAGTAAAGTAAAGGATGTAAAAGATAGTTTACAAAATGCTCAAAACACTATTCAGGGTGTATTAAAAAAACTCGAATTCACTGAAAATGAATTAAAAATATTAAAGGCCGAACGAGACTTGTTGGCGCTTGAAGAACATAAAAAGTATGCAAAGAGCTGGGAAGAGTTACAGATATTCAAGAGTGAAATAAAAAAAATTGGGGATAAGAAAGATAGTTTAATACATGAGGCTAAAAAATTTGAATTATGAAAAGAAATGTTTTCCTTTTATTTTTTTCTGTAATGATAGCGGCTAATTTATATAGTCAGAATAAAACTATTAAATCGGTTCCTGTTAATTATTGTTATTCAAATAAATCTCCTTTAATGTTTTTAAATGGAGATACAATAATTACAGAGTGTGATACAATTTACCTGGTGAATAAAGGAAGATACAGTTTCTACAAAAATATTCATGAGGCAACTTTATCAGGTAAAGATTCCGTGAGCAGTAAGTTATTGAATGCATTTGAGCTAAGACTGTTTGAGCAACAAAATGCTTACGACAAATTACTGAATAATAGTAAACAATCCGAAAAAATTACACTCAATTTAATTAATGATACCCAAAGTTCTCTTGTAAACACTCAAAAAACTTTAGATTATTCTCAAAAAAAATTAGACGAGTCTTTAAAAAGTTTGGAGTCGGCTAACGATTATATTAAAAAAGAAAAATGGAATTCTAGAGGTCAAAAAGTACTGATAGGCATTGGCGGTGTCGGGATAGGATTAATTATTGGCTCGCTAATTATAAAATAACAACTATGGATAACAGTCGTTTGCTTTTGTGGGGCAGGGGCTCGTGAACGTTAATTGGGAAAAAATACAAAACTGTAATATAATTTTGCGAGAAGTAAAAAGAAAAATTAACCCGTTCCCTATTTAGGTCGGAAGTATTAAAATCATTTTCAAATGAAAACATTAAAAAAAATAATCGTATTGGGTATTAGTTCCGTCATCATTCAAAATTGCTTCGCTCAGGTTGGTCCGTTGCAGCATAGTGTTTATAGGGCAACGTCCACTGATGGTTTAAATTTTGTCAAAGATCCTACCCTGTTATTTTTCCCGGCAAGTGTTCCCGGGGCAGTTAAAGATATAAATGGAACAATATTTCTCTATTATGTGTATCCCACTCAATCTGGCACTGAAATATTAAAGGTTGCTACAAGCACTGATGGTGCGAATTTTACAACTCCGCAACAAATTAATTTAACAGGCAGTTCTGTTATAAAAAAAGTTGACCCTAATCCTGTTTTATTGCCAGACGGCAGGATTCGCCTGTATTATATTGATTTAGACCCCCTGCCGCCAAAAGATGTTCACAGCGCAATTTCTTCGGATGGTTATTCCTTTACCGAAGAGCCGGAAATCAGATTTACAAAAAACAATATCACTGACCCCGATGTATTTATGGTAAATGATAGTTTATGGGTTATGCTTGTTTCAAGGGGATCAACGTTGGTCCGGGCAACTTCTGCCGATGGATTAACTTTTACTGAGGATGCAACATTTAACTGGAATAATGGTGGCGTATGCTCAACTTTTTTATTCCCCGGCGATATTTTTCGCACATATTATTGCGGACAGGGCGGCATCAAGAGCGCTACAAGCACAGATGGTTATAATTTAGCTATTGAATCGGGCGTAAGAGTTCCGCCGGGCAATGGTGAGTTTATTGGCGACCCCACATTAGTCCATTTGGATTCTATTTATATAATGTATTTTAAAACTTGTCCTCTTTCTGCCGGCTTTGACGAAAATGTAAATTTCAGCAATAATCCTGATTTATTTATTTCTCAAAATGATAATTCAATCATTTTTCAGTTTAATAATTTACAAAAAGAAAATTACACTCTTAAAATTTATGATGTAACAGGCAAATTAGTTTATATTTCTGATAATATCTCTGCCAGCCCGCACAATATTGAAAAGAATTCTTTCCTGAGCGGCGCTTATATTTATAATTTTTTTAATGAACAAAATATAGTTAGTAAAGGGAGGTTTTTTATAGAATAACTATTTTCCCATATAGCGTGTTGATATTGAGATGCGTGAATTTATCCCGTTCCCTGTATAGTTTATGTTGAATGATTTTTATAGAGATTCCGAACGTTAAACACATTGTGTTGTTAATTCAAATTCTTTTAAACTACTATAAATTTTTAAAAAGATTTTACCAAAATTTCTCACTTTCCTGCCTGTACTGCCGTTTCGGCAGGCAGGGTTCAGAATGAGGAATCTCAATAATAAAAATGTATAATAGTTTGATTTTTTGTACTTTCGTAATCTAAATCTTTCACAGTGATAAATTACTATAGGTTATTTAAACTGCTCTTTTTTATTCTTATATTCAGTGTAAGTGTAAACAAGATTACAGCTCAATCCATGGGTTTTGAAACAGCCAGGGATAACTATTTTGCCGGAGAAGTAATTGAATTTTTCAATACCTCATCAGCCGAATTTGCTGATGCAAAGTTTGTCTGGCGTTTTGGAAATGAGCGCAAATTGTTTCCGCTTTATTCTTCAAATAATAAATGCGATACTGTTGTTTACGGAATTACTAAAATTACACATAAATTTGATAACCCCGGGCGATATGAAGTCGCATTAAAACTGCAAAATGATGATGTGGTTTACAGCAAATTCATAACTGTATTGCCCCAAAAAACTTCATTGCTTCAAAAATCAAATGATGAACATAGTTTGGTTGATAATGGAGATTTTGAAATTTTTAGCGCTGTGCCCACAAAGCCTGGCGAAATATATCTGTCCACAGGGTGGTATTCTATAAGCGGCAGCGCTGCCGATTTTTTCCACCGGCAATTTGATACTTCTCTGATATATAATTTTTCAATGTATATACCACATAATTTTGCGGGATTTTCTGAAACTACTAATGGCGGCAATGCTTATGCGGGTATTATTACCCATGTAGGCGAAATTAATTACCCCGACAGCAACGATTACTTTGACTTTAAAGGATACTTGTTTCAGAAACTTCCGCAACCTCTGGAACATGGCAGAAAATATGTAGTTCAGTTTTATTGCAAACTTTCTTCCAAATCAACTTATGCTACCAATATTGGGATGTATCTTGCAAATGAACCTGTGCTTAATAGTTCTCAACTGAATAATGTTGCGCCACAATTAAATACACCAAATATACTGCCTGATACATCAAGCTGGCACTTAATAACCGATACTATAAAAGCACAAGGGGGCGAACAGTATTTATATATTGGAAATTTTAGTAATGGAACAGCCCCCGACATCGTAAATCCCAACAACTTTATCAGTAGCATTTATGGAAATTTTAAAGCTAAAGTATCATATTTCTACATTGACAATGTCGGGATAGAACTGATTTTTAATGAAAGCGCAGAGCGTATAACATTAGCAGCAACAGGCGGGCATTATATAAATGATGAATATAGCTTTGAATATTCGGTTGGACAAGGCATTAATGCTACATTATCTAACAATACGGAAACGGTATATTTGACACATGGGATTATGCAACCACTTTATTTTGGAGTGGATAAGTCTGAGAAAAACAAACAAACACTGAAAGTTAACTTTTCGCCCAACCCTACAACAGACTATGTCAACATTAGCGCTTTAGATTGTGAAAATGAATATATTTATATTGACATAATTGATATGTATGATAAAACACTTTATAAATCCGAAAAATATTATTGTAATGACAAAGAATGTTTATTTAAAGCCAATTTAAAACAATTCCAGCCATCAATATACATAATAAAAGTGCATAATGGTAAGGAAAAAATGGCAACAATAAAAATTATTAAAATTTAAAAAAAATATAATGTTTTTTACAAAAAAACCATGTTCCACATTCATTTAAATAAATATTTATGAAAAAGAAAAACAATGTTATTTATGGACTTTTAATTATGTGGTTTGCATTATTAAATGTAGCCATTTTCCTGCCACGGCAGGCAAGTGCTCAAATACCCAATGCCATTGATTATCAGGCTGTATTAAGGGATAATCAGGGTAATAAAGTTGAAAACAAGCCTGTAACTTTGCAATTTACTATTCACAGAGGCTCCCTATATGGACCAATTGAATATCAGGAGACACACCATGATACTACTAATAAGTTTGGTTTAATAACATTATATTTAGGTGAAGGAATGCCCATAATTGGTATTTTTGATAATATTACATGGGAAGAAGGGAACAAATATTTACAGGTAAAGTTAGACATAGATAATGTTGGAGTTTATACAGATTTAGGCACTACGCGTATGGTAAGTGTTCCTTATGCTTTGTATGCTAAAACGAGCGGCACATCCGGCACACAAGGACCAATTGGGGCAACAGGTATGACAGGAGCAACGGGAAACACAGGACTTGCTGGTGCGACAGGGTTAACAGGGGCGACAGGAGATATAGGTGATACAACTAAAATAGTTCATTTTAGAGATACATTAAATACAATAGCAACATTTTCAGAGTTATATTCTAAAAGAACGCTTATTGTAGATAAATATAATAAGGCAGATTCTGTTCACACTTTTAAAACAATAGCAGGAGCAATAGCATACGTGAATATACATGGAGATACAGCATTGCAGCCAAGTGAATATCTTCCACCTATAAATACTTTTGTTATTAAATTAATGTCGGGTGTATACACTGAAAATGTTGATTTGCCAAATAATACATCCTTAATAGGACAAGGGTGGGAGGCAACTACTATTGATGGTAGAGTTACAGTTCGTTCTGCTTCACACATAGAAGATTTGTCCATTACGCCAACAGATAATGATTCAATCGCAGTATTTGCTAAAATAAAAGGTCATACTGGTGCCGGGACTGTACAGGCGAGTTATTTGACCAATGTTAGAGTTTGGAACATTTCAAACTTAAATTCACCGGTATATTGTGTATATAATCAATCTGACATCAGTTTTGGTACCGAACTTAGATTTTATGGGGGGTTCTGTTATGCAAGAAATTCTAATGCGGGTGCTTCCGCAAAAGCTGTAATAGCGAAAAATATGGAGGGTAGCATAAGTTTTAAAAATGTTTCTTTTAAAATTAGCATGCCTGGTTTCAATGACGCAAATTCATCTGAAATTTTAGCATGGAATAAAGCATCAGCAGATGGAATAGAAGTATCAGGTTGCTCCTGGACTTGCTTCCATGACAGCAAACCTATTATTGCATATAATCAGGGAAGCACTAATATATATTTAGACATTACGTACCTAAATCCATCTTATCCTTCAAATCCATACATAACACGAGGAAATAATATTTATTTTGCCTCAAAAACAACAGGAAATTTAAAAGTTGACGGAACATTGCAGGTGAGAAATTCTCCAATAGGTACGAGTGTTGATAGTTTACAAATGATTGAGAATGGGCAGGTCAAATCTATTGCTGCGAGTAATTTAGGTGGTGTTGCAGGCAATACTGCGATTACAGGGGCGACTAAGACTAAAATAACTTATGATGCAAAAGGATTAGTTACCGCCGGTGCTAATGCTACAACTGCTGACATTGCTGCTTCTACAAACAAGAATTATATAACAGATGCACAACAAACATTAATTGGTAATACTTCGGGCGCAAATACAGGCGATGAAACCGCTACAACAATTAAAACAAAGTTGGGAATAACAACGCTTTCGGGTAATAATACGGGCGATAACGCAACTAATACTCTATATAGTGAATTAGTTACTAATGCAACACATACGGGTGATGTAACTGGTTCAGGTGCGTTAACCATAGCCAATAAACGAACTATGACTGCCACTCTTCCCATTTCCATTACCGGCAGTCCTACCGTTATTGCATCAAACCCGGTAGCTATTTCAATAGCGCCAGCGACCACAAATACCGCCGGTAGTATGAGTGCAGCTGACAAAACAAAATTGGATGGCATCTCCTATAGTTTAGGAAAAGTAGGTATTGGTATAAATCCACCAAATTCAACTCTGCAAATAAATGGTTCGTTTGCTCAAAAAATTGAAACAACAACTTCAGCAACTATCTTTTTAGACGATACTCAATCTGTTGTAATTGTGAATGGTAGTAGTAGTAGTACGGTGACATTGCCGTCTGCTTCAACTCGTAGTGGAAGAATTTACACTGTGATATTTAATCTAACTGCGCCGGCTGTTGGTACCCTTTCGGGTACAATTATACCATCTCTTACTTTTAGATCAGGTTATAATGTATATACCTTAATTAGTGATGGTGCCAGTAATTGGTATGTGCTATCTAGTTATGCTAAGTAGCCATAATAATGATATATACATAAAACGGGATATCTTGCCTGTTTGCAGGCAGGTTCAAAGGGGACCTGTAGCGTAGGTCTTGGTTTTTGAAACTTGGGACTTGGGTTTTGGGGTTTTTAAAGAATGTACAAAATTACCCCGTGCAAAGTATAATATATAATTTTTTCTTCTACAAACATTATAACAGGAACGTGTATTTACAAAGGGTTTGCTTAATTATTTGCATATTTTTTCTGTTTCCTTTTATTTTGCAGGCACAAATAGTAATTAATTTCAACTATGCAGGCGATGATATTAACGCAAGCAAAGATTTATGGAATTTCACTATAACCAATAATTTATCAGATCAGCAAAATACATATTTATTTATAAACCTTCGGAAAGAGGGTAATGTTGTTATGACGGCTCGCACTATGCCTTTTAATCTTAAAATGGGCATTGTAAACTGCCATACTATGCGTTTTGCGGATATAAGCTACAATTATCCCGATAAAAACTTTCAAAGTGAGTTTATTGCCAATAATCAGTTTCCTATGGGCAAGTATGAACTTTGTGTTAGCTTGCATACCAGTATTGATAATCGGGAACTGACACAAAATTGCTATAATTTTAGTAAAACCAAATTAAGCTATCCCGAGGAAGCAACAAAGCATATTAATTTTAGTGGTTACAGCGAAGCGGGTTATTTTTATTCATCTCATAAAGCATATAATCAGGGGATGCCTCAAAATTATGGCTGGGGGTTGTTTGAGCCTAATATTGGGTTGTATGGCTTGCCTTTCTATGGCAGGGTTTTGCTTTCGTCGGAAGAGAGCAATACTGCGCAAAACATAAATACTTTCAGTTTTAATTTCGATGCTGCTACTTTTCGCAGTAATCTGCAAAACAGAGCTATTAAGATACTTGAAGAAAAACAAAACAAAATAGAAGATGGATTTACAAAAAGAAAAAAATCATTAAAAGAACTTTCTAACATTAATAAAGTATTGGATAATACAGAAGTACAAAAGGAGCTTGGATTTATTTCTAAAGCAGATTCAATAAGAAAAGTTTTAGCTGACACTACATTAAGTATTCAGGAGGCAGATAGTTTGAAAGGATTGCTGACGGATTTATACAATTATGAGCGTAAGAAAAAGGCTTATGAAAATTTGTTGCAAAAGAAGAAGCATCTTGATTCTTTATCGAATAAATTTTCTGTTTATGATACTTTGCCGGATGCAGGTGAAATTGATTATAAGTCGTTGCGTGATGTAAAGGGCTTAAAATCGCAACTATCGTCATTGGGCAGTTTGTCAAGGGCGGAGAGATATTTTATGTCGGTAAATAATTTTTTTGTTGGCACAGGTTTTCCGGATTATTCAATGTTCACATTGCAGGGGCAGCCTGTAAATGGTATTTCGGCAGAGGTAGAGCCAGGTATTTTTTATGTTGGCGCTACTTACGGCAAATTGAAGCGTTCTGTAATTTCGCCCGATACTGTCAGAAGTAGTTACGAAAGAAAAATCACTGCCGGAGGTGTAGGGATGGGAAATATTAACAAAAATTATTTTCGCTTTTATTTTTTAAATGCCGAAGACGACCCGTCAAGTTTGCCTTTGGAAAATATTGCTTCGGTTTATTATCGCCCGCAGTCCAATCAGGTAATTAGTGTTTCGGGGAGCTATCAATTAATAAAAGATAAACTTTCGTTAAATGCCGAGTTAGCGGGTTCGCAGCTCAACAGAGATATTGATGCACCCGATTATGCAGATATGTTTTTAGATACTTTGCCGGTTGTTAATCCGGGTAATTCACAGCAGTGGCTTCTTAATATTTTTCAGCAAAAACAGATAGATTTATATTCGGCTACCGATTATGCTTATAATATTGGCTTACATTCGCATCTGTCGTCAGGACGCACCACTATAAATACAAATATTAAGCGCATTGGCCCTTATTATGAATCCTTTGGTTTGCCTTTTTTGTATAAAGATATGAAGACTTATGAGCTGCAATTTGGGCAGTCGCTGCTGAAAAATGTTGTTAATATCACGCTTGGCGGCAATTATAGTCATAATAAATTGTCTCGCAGCAGCGCTTTTGCAAGTTCCCTTATGAATGGAAATGCCAATATAATGATCAAAATACCAAAAATACCTTATTTTAATATTTCCTATAAACCTTTGTTTTTGACCAACGATTCGATGAGTTATGGCAATAATATTATTAGCGCAAGCAGCGGCTATAATTACAAAAGTAAAAATATAAATCATAATACTGTTGTTTCGTATTTGCATTGCAGTAGCGCTACCGATTTGGATGTGTTAAAATTTAAGTCAGATTATTATATGTTGAATCATTATGCTGTGTTTGGGAGCAATATTTCAGCAAATTTGTCTGTTGCCTACAATACTGTTGCTATGAGTGATTCTGTTGGTGAAAACTATATTTTCTCAGGTGCAGGTTCTTTTATTTTATTTAAAAAGATGAGTAATACTTTAGGAGCTAACTATCGTGTAAATAATAATGAAAATAAATTAGGGTTTTATTATGATATAAGTATAAAATTTGCCCGCTATTTCACATTTAATTTGCGTGCAGAAAACAATACTTATGATTATTTATTATATAATCCGTATATTAAAAATTATCAGGAGATGACAGTGAAAGCGTTGATTGTGGCAAGATGGTGAAAAATCAAATGAAGATTTGGCAGATTAATAATGTGTAGGTAATTAACACTAAATAATGAAGAAAATTACAGAAAAGATAACATTAAATAGATTTATAAAAAGAATAATCAGTTTAATATTATTTATTAATCTTGGTTTTATTGCTAATGCTCAGCAGGGTGGTTTTACTATAATAGCTTTGGATATAAAGAATCAAATAACTTATGATGATATCTGGAACTTAAATATAATAACTTCGGCGCCTCATACTTTTGAGGAGTTTTATTTAAAAGTGAATGTTTATACCTCAGATAATAAGTTATTGTTAAGAGCTGTAACCAAAAATTTTAATTTGTCGCAGGGTGTGTTTTCTGTCAATAATTTTAATTACAGCAGCATTTTATCCCCTGTAACAGAATTTAGTATCAGGTCAGGATATTACAGTATGCTGGATGCGGGTGGATTTTTCCCTGCCGGTAAGTATGTTATAGAATATGATTTGTATGGAATATCTGTTGACCCTGTTGGTGGTTTTGTTCATGAAAAGGTAGGTACTTATGCGCTGCAAAAAAATATAGAAGTATTTTTTCCATCGGTATTGCTTGAACCCGCGAATGGTTCAGAGTTTGAGTATGAAGAAACAAAATCAATGTTTTTTGCATGGACACCTGCAATGGTAATGGATAACAATGCTGATGTAACTTATGAACTGCAAATTTATGAGATATTACCTGGTCAAACTCCTGAACAGACTGTAAATTCAAGAAATACATTTTTTGCCGAAAGAAATTTAAAAAATACATTTTTTGCTTATCCTGTTTATGCAAGAGACTTTACTAATAATAAGAGTTACGCATGGCATGTACTTACTTATGTAAATTCCAATCCGGCAGATATTTCAGAAGTATGGAGTTTTACTTGTGGCAGTGAATCATTGCCTGATAAAATAAAAGCATGTGATTTTTTAAAAGTAGGATTTACAAAAACTTTACAGGGAAATGCTAATTGCTACAAACTTTTAATAACCAACAACTATACCGGCAGCTTTACAAAAGACAAACCAAAGAGTTTTAAAATCAATGTTAATAATGATTCAATATTTTCTATCACAGGTGGTGTATCCAATGGTTGGATTTGTGTACCTAAAAAAATTCCTCCTCATACAATTGATGTAAAATGGGTAAACGAAGAATACATTCCTAATGGAAAAACGGCATTAGGATTTGTTTGTTTGGGAAATTCAACCATTAGCCCCGTTTGTTTGACTTATGAATGGTTAAACAAAGATGAAGAAATGATTTGCAAGGATTCTATTTCTATTACGGAAGAGGCGCCATCATGTTATTATGAATTAGGCAGTGAGTACTCAGATAATTATACAGAGTTGTCAGATAATATTTTAAATGTTCAGTTTTTCAATCATTATGCCTCTGTTGAAAATATCATTTTCACTATTATTGATATTGAAGCACGGGAAATTGTTTTATCTAAAACAGAAAGAAACATTATAATCAATAGTATTACAGGATTGAACAGGTTATCCATTAATTTAGGAGATTACAAACTATTACCTGGCAAAACATATCTGTTAACAGTTTCTGATTTTATGAATAATTATTATTTGAATTTTAAAATTCCCGAGCGGTATGAAAAATAGAATTACACTTTCAGACACCTCTAAAAATTCAATTGTCGTCATTGCGAGCGCAGCGAAGCAATCTCATTATCAGCAAGATTGTTTCGGTCGTTCCGATAGCTATCGGAACTCCCTCGCAATTGTAAAGGTTAGGTAATTCGGTAATAAAAATTAAGTTTAAAGGACTAAATTTTTATTATCATGAGAGACAATAGAAAAGATACGACCATTTGGCGTAATTATATTGAAAAAT
>Ga0247841_10002855_pt1 | contig 33299 bp, 16 predicted proteins | sample LaCruzMarch2015__2_FD_192410 | JGI IMG/M metagenome (GOLD analysis project Ga0247841, IMG submission 192410) | Freshwater microbial communities from meromictic Lake La Cruz, Castile-La Mancha, Spain - LaCruzMarch2015_18m | ecosystem: Environmental > Aquatic > Freshwater > Lake | place: Spain...
TACAAAAAGAATTTTACACCGCCATAAATTCCCATTAAACCGACAACGATCCAAAGCATCCACCAGTTTCGCTGACGAACGGGCATAATTTCAGAACAGCTTGAGCATGAAGGTCCTCCGCAATCTACTCCTTCCTCGTCGTAATCTTTTATTCCGTCAAAACAATAATTACAATATGCAGTCGCATGCGCAGTTATAAATGATATATCGAGTCTATTTGATTTCTCTGTTCTCTCTTCTTTTAATCTGCTGATTGTTCTTCCGCTGTCATTGTTAATAAGCTCAACGTAAGTTTCATTACACCATTCAACCTCTCGAGTTCTAACCACAACTCCGACGGTACAATTATTTGCCTGCACATAAGATTTTTCACATCCTAGGGGATTTATATCTTCACAAGTTCTCGTCTGCACTCCTTGCCTTACAGTTTCCGTTATAAAACTTCCAACATCATAATTAACTTTACACTCACTCCAGTCAGAACATTGCCAGTTCGGAACACAGAAACATTTCTGCATAGATCCTCCAACATAACTTAAACTACAATTGTTATTATCAAATTCGCTCAAAACAAATTTGTAACCATTCTTATCACACGAACCCCAATTAAGAACCCAATCCGGATTACAATCTGTATCAACAACTTTTATATTCCAGTTTATCTCTTTATTTTGTGATAGATAATTCGTCGACAAACTCAATTTAACACTTGAGTCAGAAGTAAACGATCTAACAAACGTACTTTCCAAACTATCGCTGTCAGAAGATCTATTTAAAACAGATTCTGAATTGACGGACCATCCAGCATTAATTAATTTGTTTCCATTTATTACAGAATCATCTTTAATAAAAGCACTGAAAAATATCGCAGTAGCATTCTTAACTGAAAGCTCAGCTTTAGTTGGTCTATATGAAACGTTCAATGCCTTTATTTCACAGTCAAATGTATTTATCTTTGGATCATTACATCCCACTAAATCATTGCATGTCTGTGATTGTTTTCCATTAATACACAAACTCAATGAACTACAATTCCAATTTGCCGTCGTACAATTCGCAGTACATGCTCGTACAGTTGCAGGTTTTTCACTAGCATCACATTCAGGATCTACTTTCTCACAAGTTCTATTTTGGAAACTATTCAAACAATAACCCCAGCTAGAACAATCCCACGTCGTCGAACATCCGCCACACGAACCAATAGTGCAAACATTGTGACACATAACCTGGCCAGGAGGACAAGTTATAATTATATTAGTTCCAACACCAAACGTCGACGCTCCTTTCCCAAGATTTCCCGTCGTATCATTGCAATAAACCGTCCATGTATTCGTTCCTTCAGCAGAACTCAATCCAGTAAAATTAATTCCCGCCGCGACAGAAGAAGAATTCGTCAATCCCATATTCGTTGAATACCAACACTTCGACGGATTAACATCATAAACTGTGTAATTAAGTGTCGTCACGCTATCTTCATAAGTTAAAAGAGTCTCTGGATAAACTACTGAGACGACTGGAGCACTACCAGAACCTACAACACCCGTAACCAGGTTATTTGAGTTATATTTTGAGCTGTAATTAAGTCCATCATATATTTTTATTCTACAACTATGTGGTTGAGCTTGAGTCAAATTTCCAAATCCTAAAACAGAACTTAATATGCTTCCATTTGAGTATCCAGCATAATTCTGAGAGTAGATTAAAGTTATAGTTCTATACCATTCAACTGTCACGTTCATCGCATTCCCGTCGTCATCCGCCAACGTCGTTGAACAATTCAAATCATACAAGGAATCATTTTTACCAGAAGGATCCAAGCTCGTTAACACAACTGCCGTTGAATTATACGGAACTTTGTTTATCGCAAAATAAGTTAATGAAGTCGTTCCAATATTTCCAGAACTATCATTACAGCTGAAAGTTATATTGTGGCTATCTCTCGATAATCCAGCCAAAGAATAATTGAAATACGTCGTATTAAATGCTGTCATCGTCACGTTCGCTGCGTTATCCAAAGAATATCCACACCACGACGTGTTTTCATTTGTTGAAACATTAAAGTTCAAACTTGTCGACGCGTAAGTCTGATTCAAAGGAGAAACAACAGAAATCGTCGGCCCATTAAAATCTAAAATAACTGAGCGCGTTTCAGTCGAATTAATATTTCCAGCTTGGTCAACTACATAGCCCTTTATGGTATGAGTTCCGTCAGTTAAATTATTTATTGTTGTATCATATTTATTTGTATTCGCATCATACAGCGACGCAACCTCATTTGCATTCAAAGCTCTATTAAAGATTATTAAATCGTCAACAGAGCCGTTATACAAAAAAGCGTTATCACTTCTTGAACCAACTCCAAGTGCCTTTCCACTGAAATTAAATATTCCTGACCAATTTCCAGCATCTGTTCTTGTTGCTATCAACTGTCCATTTACATAAGATTTACTATTATTATTGTTTCTATCTAAAACAAAAACGTAATTATTCCAAACATTTAAATTAATTACATTTGCATAAGACCCAAATGGATTAAAGTTGCCAACACTATCAACAGCATACAAGTAACAAGTGCTATTAGATTGTGTTGTTGGTTGAATATTAAAAGCAAGATGCGAATTAGCAACATCATATAATTGTAACGCTCTTATCCCATTTGCATCTGCTTGAACAAAGCTATAAGGTTTAAGCCATACACTTAAAGTTATACTTCTATTATCAAAATCAAATTGAGGACTTAAAGAACTATTCACCATCGTATATCCACTCACTCCAGGAAAATTATATGCCCTTCCAAATTTTCCATCTCTAACCGGGATAGCATTATTAACAGCCAGATTATTTCCATTTCCACTATTGTCATAGGCATTTCCCTCAAATCTCCACCAACCAACTATTGAATTATCCATATTATTTAGCACATAGTGATTATTTATTTCGGTCGTAGAAATATTTACTCTAACATTATTCGAAGTTGTTCCATTAGCGTTCGTAGGATTTGTAAAATTAATCAGTGGATAAATCGTATCAACCAAAATATTACTCAAACTTGCATAAGCAAAATTATTTGTAGTATCATTGCAAGAAAAAGTTACATTATGAAATCCTTCGGACATTGTTGAATTTGTATAATTTGCTCCAGTCAACGAAGAGTTCAAACTCATTGTAACATTTGCTTCACCATCTAAAGAAAGACCGCACCAACTTCCCACTTTACTTAAAGAAACATTAAAGTCGACAGAAGAAAAATTAAAGTTGGAGTCGTTAACTGGACTCAAAAAAGTAATTCTCAAGCCAGTAGTATCTTTTGTAAATGAAACTTGAGTCGTATAATTTTTATTTCCAATTGTATCATTGCAATAAGCGCTTACAATATAACTTCCGTCGGCAATTGAAATATTTGTTGCATTAAATCCGGTGAAAGAAGAATTTGCACTCAAGGTATAGTTATTTTTTCCTCCATCAAAACTATATTCACAATAACCTGCTTCATCCAGAGTTATATTTACTGGAATTGAAACTGCACCATAAGTTTTATTTTCAGGATTAATTATCGTAACTAAAGGATTAACAGAATCAATATTAAATTTAACATGAGATGAATTCATATTTCCAGAACTATCATTCGCATAGATCACAACTTCGGTAACTCCCTGTTTCCAATTTTGATTTGTAATATTTGCTCCACAAGTCAAAGAATAATTAATGACTCCAGTATTATTTGTCCACCAACAGCTTCTTAAATTTAAATCGAAAACAGTATAATTTATTTCTAAATTAACATTTGTACTATTTGAGTTATTCTCTGGATAAACTATTGAAATGAATGGAGCAGTAGTATCTGACTGAGCAACGATAATCGATATCACACTCGAATTCAAATTATTCAATGAGTCATTAACAGTTATATTCAAATTATAAGTTGCAACACTCAACGCAGTTATGTTTTTCAGATAACCCGAGCAATTAATATTGAAATTTATTGTATCGTTTACAGTAAAGCATGAAACACTTGAAGCCATATCCGTCGCTGTTATCTGATATACTAAGCTTTGATTATTATATATATTCTGATTCTCGAAGTTTGTAAAATACGGCGGAAGAGTATCCTTAACGAAAATCATATTTGCAGAGTTTTCATTATCCACGCTATCATTGCAGAACAAAGTCCAAGTATTGCTTCCCTCAATAGAGGTTATGTCCGTAACGTTTATTCCGGCCACAAAAGAAGTTGAGTTAGTCATTCCAGAATCAGTTGAGTACCAACAAGAATCTGGATGAATATCATCATAAGTATAATTTAATTCACTTACGTTAAGGTTATAAGAAATATTCTCCGGATAGGTTAGTGATATGAACGGCAAAGTTGAATCATAATCAAACGAATCTGAGTTTGCTGTTCCCTGATTACTCACCGAATCATTTCCTCGAAGAAATAGTATGATGTCAGAACCATCACTCGGTGTGGGAACACTATTATCACAAGCTGTTGAATACCAAGTTGCATTATCAGGACTATACTCGCATGTGCCTGCAACAGAACCTCCCCAACTAATGTCCGGGCTCCAAGTAGATGAAGAGTATGATCCTGTCGTCGGAGAAGTTATTGAAATTGATGGAGCAGATGAGTCATAAGTAAAAGGACCTTCAATTATATTATAATTCCCTAACGAGTCTGTTCCTTTTATGAATATATTATTTGCGCCTTCGCTTGGACTATAACCTTCCGCGGAGCCACAGGCAGTCGGATTCCAATTATCTCCATTCAGAGACCAGTCACATGATATCGAATCATCATAAGTATAAGAAACTCCCGGCCATGTTACGGGACCATAAGACGCCTCATAGTCAGGAGTTATAATTGTCACAACCGGAGCAGCTGAATCATAATCAAATGAATTGGAGTTTTGTGTTCCTTGATTATTTACAGAATCATTTCCTCTAAGATATAAAATTATTGAGGTTCCATCGCTCGGCGTAGGAACATTATTATCGCAACTCATCGAATACCAATTTGAATTGTCATAACTATATTCACATGTGCCCTCTACAGAATCATCCCAACTAATGTCCGGACTCCAAATATTTGGTCCATAAGTTCCGGTAGTCGGAGAGGTTATTGAAATTGTTGGAGGCGTTAAATCTACCTCGCCAATAGAATAATTACTCCAACCACCAACGGAAAATTTAACAATCGCGTCATTTAGCGATGTAAAGTTTTCACAAGGAGGCGTTGTTCCAGAATTACACAAAATACCATCGCGCAATATTGCTGGACTAGTAAACGTTCCGGGCATGTTATAAAAAGTAACATTTGTCAAAGAATTAAATTGAGCAGGATTAGCATAAACATAATTATTTCCAATTTCAACGTCGGCGCCAGAACCCTCTGCTCCAAACAAATTGCTTCCAGAAATAGAACTGCCAACAGAAGAAAATTCAACATTTCCATAAGTTTCATTCATAAGATTTAATGGTGTACTGATCGCACTCCAAATAGAATATCCTCCAATAGAACCAATTATTGTAAGATTAGTAAATTCTGAAACAGAAAACATAGGACCATAATTAATCGTATTCCCTGAAAAAATATCATTGTTGCCATAATTCATGTTAATTCCGTAACTGTCTGTATCCGACGGATAATCTATATCATTACTAGAGAAATAAGAATTAGTAGAAGTATCTTCAAAATATATTGCTTTAGTATATGGGCTAAGAGAAGATAAAACATTATTCTGAATTATGTTATTCGTTGACGAATAAAAGTATATGGCAGACCTAGTTGAATCGGCAATAGAACTACCTTCACCGATATTTGAATTCTTAATAGTGATATTGCTTCTAGTTCCGGTAACAGCAATTCCAAACCGACCATTAGTAGCACTATTTCCATACGTTATTGAGTAGCTATCTTTATTTCCGTCAAACACAACATCATCTGAATCAATCGTGATAGCGGTCTCATCACAATTAAGATTTTGATCAAGAGTATAAACTCCAGGACTGCTTATAGTCATACCACAAGAAAAAATACTAGAAGTATAGTCAAACGAATCTGAGTTTGCTGTTCCCTGATTGCTTACCGAGTCATTTCCTCGAAGATATAATGTAATTCCAGTTCCATCACTTGGTGCAGGAACGCTATTATCACAAGTTGTTGAATACCAATCTGAATTATCATAACTATATTCGCAATATGTTGAATCTCCCCAATCAATACTTGGACTCCATGTTTCTGGAGTATACGTTCCGCTCGTCGGAGAAGAAATATATATTGAGGGAGCAGTTGAATCATAATTAAATGAATTTGATTGTGCAGTTCCCTGACTATAACCTACAGATCCTCTAACATATAATACAATATCAGTTCCCTCGCTTGGTGCAGGAACATTATTATCACAAGTTGTTGAATACCAATTATAATTATCATAGCTATATTCACATGACTCGGAAGTTCCCCAATCAATATCGGGACTCCACGTTACCGGACCATAAGTTCCAGTCGTCGGAGAAGTTATTGAAATTACCGGGGTAGAAAGGTAATCAAACGAGCTAGACGAGGGATTTCCCTGATTACTTGCTTCATCAGTTCCTCGAAGATATAATGTAATTCCAGTTCCCTCGCTAGGAGCAGGAACATTATTATCACAAGTTGTTGAATAATAATCATAACCGTCATAACTATACTCGCAATATGTTGAATCATCCCAATTGATGTCTGGACTCCATGTTTCTGGAGAATATGTTCCGCTCGTCGGAGAAGAGATACCTATATCTGGATTGGTTGTATCATAAGTGAAAGAAACTTCTGCAAACCCCTCATTACTTTGAGAGTCTGTCGCTTTCAAATATAAAGTATTAGCTCCTTCACTCGGAGAAAAACCAGTATATCCACAAGATACATCGGTCCAACTAGAATTATCCGTCGACCAATAACAATATTCTGCATCGTCGTATGAATAAGAAACTCCGGGATAACTTCCAGAATTGTAATAAGATCCTGCTGAGGGAGAGGTTATTGAAATTACCGGGGGAGTTGTGTCCGGAACATAATCCGATTGCTCAACACAATATAAAGTTTCAGAACTATCACAAGATGCGGTATTATAATACAAAGCATTAAAATTAGTAGCTGAGGAAGATCCAATTACTCCGCTACGCATATAATTTATTGTACCATCATTCCATTGATCGCAATCACCATCTGTATAAGCCATCCAGCAATTTGAATACATACCGTCATAATACATACCTGTCCAAGGGGTAGTAGTTGGATCAGACTGAACAGGACTAGCAAAAATATTATCTCCGTAAGGAAACATAGGACCCCCACAAGAAGTTCCATCATCCGTCGTTGCTATATATGTTTGATCCGCAAGAACATAATCTGTATTTGCCTGCAAGACCCATTCAGTCGTGAGATTTCTCGTAGAGGCAGCTCCGTAACCGCTCTGATAATCAGCAGTCATAACCAACGCTTTCCAGTTTCCATTTCCCGAACCATCTGGATTGTTTCCATCATTCAAACAGTCAGAATCAAAGCCTGAAACTCCTCCGCCTGATGCATACGTTGAAGAGGTTACAAAAATTCTTCTCATCGTCGGATCAACGATATAATCAAAAGCAACCGAACCGCCGACGACTTTCAAATCAAACGACAACTGATTACCGATTAAATTCTTCAATAAAACTTTATATTTTTTATTATCTTCAATTTTTCCGAAATCAGCAATTTTTTCATCTGAACCTTTTTCATAAACTTCTAAACTAGGACTTCCAGAAATTGCCTTTGCATAAACAGTTATATCTCTCTTTGAATTTAATGCAGAATTAAAATCAACACTTACATACTCTCCGTCACTAACTACCTCGCTCCAAGTTCCATCTCTAGCCTTTACCGAATCATAAATATCAGAAATAAACACTCTTTCAGAATCCAAATGTTCAGCTTTTGAAATTTCTATAATTACTTCGTAAGTTACGTTAGACAAATGTGGAACAAGCCACTCAATATAATCTACATCTCCATTCTCATTAGTATCATAAGCACTAAAATCAACTGAGCTTTTTTCTCCTTTTTCATCATAAGCATAAAGTTTAATCTTGTCGCGAGTAGTTTCCGTCGATAAAATAGTATAAGCAGAAATATTATCGTAATGAACATCTGAAGAGATAGTCACTGTTTTTCCACCTTCAATATTTTTCTCTATTGCAATCGGCGCCGGAGTCTCATACTCAATTTCAACATTTTCCGATCCTTCCGGTATCTCAATCTCCTTATTAGAAAAAGTAGAGTTATCGTCACTATTTCCTAAAACAGAATAACCAGTAGTTTTGCCTTTTCCAGAAAAAATTGTACTAAGTAATCCTTTCTTTTTCGTTTCAGTCTTAATAATAATATTGCCCGTAATAGAAACCTCTTTGCTGTTCTCCAGATCAATCAATTTAATATTGCTCGCCTCACTTGGCAAGAAAATGGATATATTTTCTTCAGATTTTTTTTCAATAACCTTTTTCCACTTTACTGGTTTATTAATAACCGCACCATACTGTATCGTACGCATAGAAAAACCTGAAGAAGAAACAACAACATTGAAAAGATTGCTTTCCAAACTTTGATTATCTCCGTATGCAATTATTTTAACCGAACTAACTGCAGAAAAGTTTTCATTAGGAATTAAAACAACTATACTATCATTAAACATTTCAAAATTCAATCCATCACCACCGACATAACCATAACTTTCAATACTGCCAGAAAAAAACTTGCTCAAGACTATTTTTCCAGAACCATTAGTAATCATCATATCGGGAATCTGTTTTATAAGTTCAATTGTCATTAAAGGAATAACCTGATTTGTAAAGTTAGCTGAAACACCAGAAACATTTTCAATCTTAAGATCAATATCAGAACTTGAAATAACATTCTCACCATAAATTAATTCAAGACTCAATCCGCCCTTGTGCGCAATCATTCCAAGCTTTGATAAATCTACATCGAGAGTATTTTGATGCTCAGTAACGTATTCAGCTCCAAAACCTTTTTCAGTTCTAAAATAATCCGTCGTAACCGTCAAAATATTTTCATCTTTCAAAATCTTAACATAAGAATCGTCAAGAGAACTTCCATTTTCATCCGTCACGCTTCCAGAAACCAGTTCGGCAGTCTGTCCGTTAATAAGAACATAGTTGTATGAAGAATTATAACTTGCCGATGCATCAATTATTTGTTCATCAATAACTCTTCCCGTAATTCCCCGAACCGCATTTCCGGTAATTGCGCTGTCCGAATCAGAACCGTAACCGGAATTTTGCGTTTCTTCAGGTTTATTCTCCGACGACGCTTCGCCATCAGAATTTTCAGAAGAATCGGCAACATTAGAATCGGAACCAGCACCTGTCTGACTTTCTTGAGAACCGATAATTCTCAATTTAAAATTAACCTTAGAAGAAACTTTTTTTTCTCCAGCAAATCCATAACCCTCACCAAAACCAGAAATAGGTCGGTCAACAATATAATAACTTCCACTCTCGCTGTTTTGTGAAATTAAATCTGAAATTAAAAATTCCCTCGTCGAGTTAGCGTTGCTAGCAACAAGTTTTGTATTTTTCGGCAATAGTTCACCATCACTCAAAACAAAATGCATAACCCCCTGAACAGGTTCGCCAATTTTATATGTTGAATCTACACTCACGCTCATTCTTCCAGTTATAGTTGGCCGAGAATAAAAAATAATCAAAACAATCAGAGAAATAACAAGAGCAAAAGAAAGAAAAATTGAAAGCTTCTTATACAGCTTATCCTCTTTAATAACTCCATCCGAAGTTCCAACATAATTTGTAATAATTTTTCCATTTACCCTACGACTCTCATACAAGTAAGGTCCGTAAGTTTTTCCATTTCTCTTTATGAATTTCTTAAAAACCATAGGCTCGTTCGGAAAATAAATTCACCACCATTTTATGAAAGATACGCGTAAGGTAACTATATAAACCTTTTCACAATTCTCAACATATCTAAAAAATTTTGGTAAGGTAACCGACGGAAAAATCCTAAAAGTTATTACTCTGAAGATAGATATTACAAAACAATCAAATTTTTAAAGAAACTGACTAATCCTTCTTCTGTGAACAGAAAATACTTGGTCGCCGCATCAATTTTAATGATTATTCTAATATTTTTATTCATATTAATTCCAAGATTAAACACTTCAGAAAGAAACTCGTATTCTATGAACACGAGAGCCATCTGCGATCAAAAAAACAATTGCCAAGATTACGAAATATATTGTAAAGAGAATAAGATTTCAAAGGTTTCTCCCACAGGAATGATTATTCAGCTTCCTGATAACTGGGTTGATCCGAGGAATAACCCTGAACTATCCTGCTGACTCTCTTTTTTCTTCTTGACTTTTTTCTATTCTTCTTAAACAACGCCCTCAAGAACATCAGCAAAATCAAGCCCGCAGCAATCACAGAAGCAAAGATCATAGCATAATTTTTAGCGCGATAATATTTCTGAACATTAAACGAGTCATAACTGCTTGCAGTTATATTGCCATAGCTAACTTTTGAATAAAATAAATAATCACCGTCATTCATATCCTCTGGAACCTGCAGATAAAAATCTTTTTTCAAAGTATGATTTATCGCCAAACTTTCCTCTTTAGAGTCGTATACTTTATCATTAAAATCAAAAATATAATAATTTAATTTAACGTCGATATTATTTAAATCCCCCATATTTATCATCTCAATCTCTGCTACAATACGATCACCAGGAGAAACAACTTTATTTTTAACTTTAGTCTTTATGTCAAATAGAGGATTTTTATCTTTTACATCAAGAGCCACATTTATTGACTGACTGACTTTTTCCGAATTAAAATTTATTTTACCGATGTAAACATCCGCGCTGTCAGAATCAGAAACATAAAAATCAAATCGAACATTCTTTGATTCTCCCTTTCTCAAAATTATTTTATCAGTTTCCGGAATAATAAATTTGGAAAGTGATTCACTTATAGAGATATTAATTGTCAAATCTTCTGTTCCATTATTAGTTATCCTAACTTGCTTTTGGAGAGAATCGCCTTTTTTTATTTGAATTGGAAAAAAGTCTTTATCCAAACTAAAACCATAAATCCTTTCAGCCTGCGGTGCCCCTCCGCCTCCGCCCGGTGTTTGAGGTGTTGGCGTCGGCGTCGGGCTAACGCCCTCCCGAACAGAATAATATGAAGAAAAATTTGAAACATTAAAAATCAAAATTCCCCAGATATAACTATTTAGCACACAATCTGAACAAACAATTCCTTCGCGCATTATTTCTATATTCACAAAATTCAAATTATAAAGATGAATAGTAGCCTTCTTGTTTATTCCCTCATTTAAAGCAGAATTATTAACAAAAATATAATTACTAGAAATAGTCAAATGATGATCAAAGTCAACCACCCTACTTGAATTCGCAAGCAAACTGAAATTTAGGGGTTCATTAAAAACTATTTTTCCTTTGGATAATTTCTCGAGAGTTACATTTGAAAGATTTTGAAACTGTACAGTTGTTTTTCCAGTAAAGGTAGTTGTCGCTCCATCAAACGTCGACGCCAAAACAATTATTCCGCCTATACTAACACCAGAATGAACGTTTGTTTGTACAACATCACCAGAAATATATGCAGAGGCAAAACTCCCAAATACCACTAACAAAAATACAAATAATACACCTCTCATGTTACTATAAAACTATTTCTTCTTTTTATTCTTTTCCCTCTTACTTCTTCTAATGAAACTCAACGCTAAAAGGATCAACGCAACCAGGCCAATAGCTAAATAAACGACGCTGTAATTTCTACCAGTTTTCACACAAGCAACCTTTATCTTCAAAGGCGCCGCAACAGTCATTGAAGTGCTCGAGCCTCCAGCACCGCCGATAGTTATATCCTTCGGAGTTTCCATAGCATTAACCTGCCCGGTATAAACCACTTGCGGTTCAGCGCAATCTCTCCTACAAATTAAAGAATTGAACAACAAACAATCTTGCTTGTAAACTTTTGGAGTCCTAAAACAAAATTCAATTGGAATTGCATTCGCGCTCGACGTCTGCGCAGCAATATATTTGACTTCTGACTCTGCATCGGTCAAAAGTGGTTGCAATTCCTCGGACAACTCAATTTTAGCATAACAATCTTTCGGCCAGGGATTATAAATTTGATAAGTCATACATGTCTCAGAATTTTCATTTACTACCGCCGTTTCTCTATCCCACTTTATTCCAACACCTGCAGAAACAAAAGAAGAATAAAGAATAAACAAAATTCCAAATAATAAAAACAATTCAAAACTTTTGTTCACCTCTTTTTTATTCATATTAACATGCTTGTCCTGATTGCACTAACTCAAATGAAACCGAATTATTATAGTCTCCCGCCGGCTGTGAAGCAGGAATGTCTAACCAAAATCTTTGATAATTAACACCGCCAATAGCAACCCTAACATATTTTGCATAACTTGTTGTTAGTTCAACTCCGCTTGTTGAAGGTCCAGGAATAGAATCACTCGTCGTCGTCGAATTCAAATAAGTTTCATTTCCTAAACCCAAAATATCTCCACCATCATTAAATAAATCTCCACTTGCTTTCATATACATATCAATTTTAGTATTAATTGCAGAGATATTTATATAATAACTAGTAATTCCATCATCACCATTATTTCCGTCGGCAGACAAATTTGTAATCGGAAGAGTCTCCAAAGTCCACCTAACGGAACTAGAAAGATTTTCAGAAAAATCAATCGATATTGCCGCTTCATTCGCAATTTCAAAAGTTGTGGAATTATAACCAAAATTATTTACGCTATCATTACAAGAAAAAGTTACATTATGCAAACCAGCAGTCATGTTTGTGCTTTCATTCCAAAAATAAGTGCTATTAAATCTCACCATAGAAATATTCGCATTTCCATCAAGAGAATATCCGCACCACGACGTGTTTTCATTTGTTGAAACATTAAATGTGATATTCAAAGAATCATAACTTTGATTTAACGGAGAAATAATATCTACGAAAGGTCCCGCCGTATCTTTGCTAAAAGCAATTTGTGAACTTCCGTTTACATTTCCAAGTGTATCATTACACCAGAATTTTGCGAGATAACTTCTGTCGGCGATTGAAGAATTTATATATCCCGCTCCAGAATTTGAAGAATTTAAAGCCATTGAATAATTATTTGCCCAATTATTAAGAGTTACAACGCAAGAATATAACGCTTCGTTTGAAGAAATATTAAAACTAATGCTCGAATTTGGATAGGTTATATTTATTGGAGAAAGAATTGTAATAAGTGGATTCACAGAATCAATATTAAATTTAACATGCGAAGAATTTGTATTTCCGACGGTATCGTTTGCATAAATCAAAACTTCTGTAATTCCTTGTTTCCAATTTTGATTTGTAATATTTGCTCCGCAAGTCAAAGAATAATTAATGACTCCAGTATTATTTGTCCACCAACAACTTCTCAAGTTTAAATCGAAAACAGTATAATTTATTCCTAAATTGACATTTGTACTATTTGAATTATTCGTCGGGGAAACGATTGAAACCGCCGGCGCACTTACATCACTTTGCAAAACATTCAAAAATCTCGTCTCAGTCGAATTACAATTTCCAAACAAATCACACGCCGTCGCTGAATATGTATAAGTTCTTATAGTCAAATTGCTTTCATTAGCATAAAATTCCCAATGTGTCGAATTAAACTTTGCAAGATTTGACATATATAATTGTTGAATTTCCGTAGCAGTCATACTTCTATTATAAATTCTAAATTCATCCAAAGTACCATTAAATTTGTAATCAGAACCTGTCCAAGTAAATGGCCCAATTCTAAGAAAAGTACCGCCCGATGGAATGTAAACTAAACTTGAATTTGTTCTAAAAATACCATCCAAATAAACTCGAGTCTCACTTCCGTTGTAAGTAAGTAGATGATGGTGCCATGTCCCGTCATTTACCCCACTAATGGTTGTACTAACATATCCTGGATTGAACCACCAAAACATTACACCATTTCTCATAGATACCTCCATCGATTCAGAAGCCGCTGCCTGATTAGAAGCTACAAAAGCAATCCCGTTATTACCACTTGCACTAGTTTTCATCCAAAAAGACATGGTCACTAAAGATGGAAAAAGACTAACCGTCGACGAAACATTGATAAAATCATCGACGCCATCAAACTGATAAGCCCCGCCATATTTTCCTGATGAGTTCCATATCGCCCCATTAATTGTCCCATTATTAGAGTACTTCGACAAATCAACAACCCTCGTCGAATTTTCTCCTAAAGCACTTCGATTATCCATATTCAACATCAAAACTAAATCGTTGTCATAGAGATTAGTATTTGTTCCATTCCAATTCCAACTAAAATTTCCAAGCAAATTCGCATCATCAATAGTAACATTAATTTCAACAGATGAATTTGTTGTTTGAGTGTTATTTGCAAGCGTCGGTGAAGTAAAATTAATTTGCGGGGCGGTTGTATCCGGTACCGCATTTATACTCAAAAATCTCGTCTCAGTTGAATTACAATTCCCAAACAAGTCACACGCCGTCGCTGAATATGTATAATTTCTTATAGTCAAATTGCTTTCATTAGCATAAAATTCCCAATGCGTTAGATTTAGTTTAACTAAATTTGACATATAAATTTGTTTTACTTCATAAGCTGATAGAGAACGATTATAGATCATTACTTCATCAATTGTTCCATTCAAAAATCTCCGTGGGTCGCTATCACCAGTGTAAAACCCTCTTCCAATTACGAGATCTGGTGCGGCACTTACACCACTAGTACCGGCATTGTTATCTAATACTGAAGACGAATTAATTAAATTACCATTAAGATATAAACTAGCAGTCACTCCGTCGGAAGTTCCAACCATATGATACCACTGCCCTGTAACCAAGTTATTGTTATATTCCGTATCGAACGAATTTGAAACGCCATGCTTTATTCTTACCCAACTGAGGGTACTGCTATCAAACTGAAGTACATAACTAACATATGGACTGTTACCGCCTCCCGCAGTAATCGGTGACCAAGAATAACCTAATCCTGCGGGCAATGAATTTAATCTAAACCATGCAGAAAAAGTTATGTTTCCTCCAATACCGATAAAATTAGTCATGTTAATTGTGTTGTTCACTCCATTAAAATAAATACCTCTTCCATACACTCCGGCAGTGTAGTTGCAACCTGCACCCATCCTATTACACGTACCATTACGAGAATATTTTGAGGTATCTACAGTCCTATTTCCAGAATCCCCCAGGATAGAATTATTGTTCATAGCAAGCATTAAAACTAAACTATTATCATAAAGCGAAGTTGTTGTTCCATTCCAATTCCACGAAAAATTTCCAAGCAAATTCGCATCATCAATAGTAACATTAATTTCAACAGACGAATTTGTTGTTTGTGTATTATTTGCAGGCGTTGGCGAAGTGAAATTAATTTTTGGCTTCGTCGCATCAATCGTCACCATTCTCTGCTCCGTCGTATTAACATTCCCGCCCAAATCCTGCGCATAAGCTTTGTAATTATAACTTCCATCATTCAGTGAAGTAAAATTATTATAATATTGCGACGTCGAAGCGTTATATAATACAGATATTTCTTGCGAAGATAAAGCTCTGTTAAATACCATTACGTCATCGATAGAGCCAGTAAAATTAAATTGTCCGAATAAATCTTTACCAATAAAATTAGTATTACCCTCACTTATTGTTGTTCCCATATTTGCAACTGAACTTTGCATAATACTATCAAGATACATTGTTGCATTACCGCCAGTCATAACTAAAGTAGCATAATGCCACCGACTATCATTAACTTGATTTAAAGAACTCGGTCCACCCTTTGCAGCTAAATCAAAATGAAGTTTGTAATCAGTGTATATATAAAGTTGAGCGCCATCACTTGTAATAGAACCATTACCAAAAGTCAAAACTCCTTCTCTTTTTGCTTGAGTTGTAATAAACCATAAGGATGCTGTCCAATTTCCTGTTCCAGTTAATGGAACAGAAGACATACTAACATAATCGTCAACTCCATCAAAACTCATCGCTCCTCCTCTCTTTCCCACAGCAGTATAAGTCGCCCCGTTTACAGTTCCGTTAGCTCCATAACTTGAATTATCATAAACCAAAGTTCCAGAACTATTTCTATCGTCCATTCTCATCCACAAAACTAAACTTCTATTCCAGTCCGCAAAAGTTGAATGCTCACTTGTATCATTAGAAGAAACATTTACATAAACTGAATTATAATTTTGCGAACTTCCATTCGTCGGCGTCGGTGAAGTAAAATTAATTTGCGGGGCGGTTGTATCTAAACTCGCATTCAAAGTATAACTTCTCGTCGATGAAATATTATAGTTATGTGAAGTTCCATTTCCCCAAGAACCCCAATAGTAAGAATAAACTCCTGTTGTCAAACTAACAGAAACATTATATATTGTTAAAGTTAAATTCGTCGCTGTATAATTCGTATTATTTATTTGCAGGAAAACTGTTCCATTTGAATTTAATATAGTCACATTGAAATTAGCAATTCCATTTCCATTAAGCGTAGCATTGTCATCCCAATAAGTCGAAAATATTGGATACAAAGTATCTTTTGTAAAATTAACTTGTGATGTCCCATTTGGATTTCCGCTCGTGTCGTTACACCAGAATTTTGCGAGATAACTTCCGTCGGCAATGGAACTATTTGTATAATTCGCCCCGGTTGAAGAATCATTTAATTGCAAAGTATAATTCGTTGTCCAATCATTTAATGTTACAACACATGAAGACAACGCTTCGTTTGAAGAAATATTAAAATCAATTCTCGTAGAAGAATAATTATTTCCATTCAGCGGAGAAATTATTGTAATCAACGGAGCGGTCGTATCCGGAACAGAAGAAACAACACTGAAATTTCCTGGAGCAGTCGAATTAGTATTTGGTATTAAATCTTGACAAACTGCAGAATAAGTAATGTTGCTATATGCAACAAGATTAGTCAATGTATAATTTGCCGTCGTGTTTCCACCGTTGTTGGTTATTACCATTGGCGAAGAATAAGCGTTAGTTACTGTGCTATTATAAGAACCAACAGAGGGTGATGCCGTTCCCAGAACGGCAGTAGTATTCAGGATAGCAATTCTTCCGACAGAGCCATTACCACCAATACCGCTATGGTCTGAAGCTCCATTAGAAAAACCAGAACCTCCGGTTCCTCCATCTGCAACAGAAAGGTTAGTTCCTAAACTTACTTTATTTCCAATTAATAAAATACTTCCCCCAGAACCTCCTCCAGCACCCCCCATTCTTCCATCAGAGTTACTGGTACCAACATTGCCGGATGAAATTATTGAACCACTAATAGTAATATTGTCAGCAAATAACATAATTATTCCGCCACCACTTCCCCCAACCCTATTCCCGTAGGCATAACCATCCCAAGTACCGCCCCCACCACTTCCAAATAATATTAATGAAAGATTTGCTGTGCCATAACCTGTTCCTCCAGTACCAGGAATATTGGTTGTTGGTACATAGGAACCAACTGCAGAAGTTCCACTCTGACCGGCCGTCGCATAACCACCCGCTCCCCCGCCTGTTCCCCTATAAGTCCAATATTGATGATGTGACCTTCCTCCGCCTCCTCCTCCAAGATTATTGTTAGTTGAAGAAACTCCCTTTCCTACAAAACTTTCACCTTGATTTCCGGGGGTATTCAAAGCATTTATACCATCCCCGCCCCTAAATCCTTTTCCCGTCGCTGTTATCGATCCTCCGCTCTTAACTAAAACAGAACTTTGAGATTTAAAAATAATTATTCCTCCGCTATATCCATCCCATGCTTTTGCAGTTATCGCACCACCGGCATTAATCTGAACTAAACTATATCGCGGAATTTTTACAACTTGAGATGAAGTAGCATTAATACTATCAAACTTAGAAGAAGAATAATTATTTGTCAAGTTACTGTCTAAAGTAAAATTATTTCCCGTAACAGAAACTATTTTTCTATATTCATATGTTCCCGCCGTTCCATTAGAATAATTTTGCATCTGAATAACTAAAATTTCATCGCCTGCAGAAAATTCTACACTATTATTAACGGTAATAATATTATCCATACTCGTTTCATTAGTAGCCAAATGAGTATAATTATTTACAATCCTCGAAGATGTAACGGTAAGAACCGCATCTTTTCCATCTCCTAAAACATTCGAAGAATTTATCTGCCACATAAAAGTACAGCTCGACAGATTTTCATTTGAAGAAAGATTCATTGGGACATTTCCAGCTAGAGAAAGTCCATTGTTTGTCGGCGTCGGAGAAACAAATGTTAAAGATGGGGGAGTCACATCCGGTAGCACCGTTCTTATTTCCGTTGTATTGCAAACCCCATTTATATCACAAGCAGAAGCAAAATAATCATAACTAGAACTAGTAAATCCAGTTTTATTAACAAAAATTTCATAATGTGTTGAATTAAACTTTGCAAGATTTACACCATATAGTGATTGAACTTCAGCCGCACTAAAACTTTTATTGAATATCCTTACCTCGTCCAAAGTTCCATTAAACATATAATTTGTTTTATCATAGGTTCCAATAAATAGAGTTTCTCCCGCAGGAGCACTAACGTTACACAAAGCAGAATTATAAGTCCCATCAAGAGTCCCATCTACATAGAGATTAATTTGAGAACCATTACACGTCGAGACGATATTGTGCCAGCTACCATCATTCACAGTTTTAGTTCCAGTAACCCACGCACCACCGCCCATCCACACACTAACTACGTTGGCCCCGCCATAATTAAAAGCTTGACAATATCCCGGATATGCTCCTGAGAGAAGATAACGCTTAAGATATAGAGACATACTTGTTTGAGTTGTTTTAATCCAAGTGCTTATTGTAATTTGTTGGGGGCTCAAACGCGCATTACCCGTAACATTCGCATAAGTCCCAACAAAGCCGTTAAAATAAATCCCCTTTCCGTTGATTCCAGTCGTATAATTGCACCACGCACCCATATTATAACATGTTGCATTATTAATTCCCGCCACAGCATCAACAGTTTTATTTTGCAAATCTCCAATCCCGGACATATTGTTAAAATTAAGCATCAAAACAAGATTCTCTCCAAAAAGATTTACTCCATTTCCTCCCCAATACCAAGATACATTTTTTATATTAACTCCGCTGTCTATAGAAACGTTCATCGCTGAATACGCGTTTGATAAATAAGTTGCATTATCCGGCGTCGGAGATGTAAAATTAATATTCCCGGTCGTTCCAATCGTCGGATCAACAATATAATCGAACTGAACTGAAGAATTAAAAGATGAATTAGAATTATTCAAGCCAACAATTTTCAAATCAAAAATTCCTTGACTATATGAATCAAAGCTAGCATTAGAGTTATTTTCAATTCCGAAATCATTTTCAATAGAACTATCTATAATAGAGGAAAGATTTGTCAAATAAATTTTATATTTAGAATCATTTGTAATTTCTCCAAAATCAGCAATCTTCTCCGTTCCATTGTTTTCATAAACCTCAATTCCTGCACCCATCGACGAACGCGCATAAATTGTTATATCGTTTTCATTCGTAAGATTTTTTTCAAATATAACGCGGACATATTCTCCAGAATTAATATTCTCACTCCAGGCATCATCTCGCGCTCTCACCCGATCATAAATATCTGAAATAAGTTCTCTATTTGAATCCAGATGATAAGCTGCAGAAATTTCAATAATAATTTCGTAAGTTTGATTTGACATATGGGGAATAGTCCACTCAACATAATCAATTTTATCGTCTTCGTTTGTGTCGTAGGCTGTAAAATTAATTAGCTCACTATAATTTTCATAATAACAATTAATTTCAGCGGAAATATTTTCACTTGCCGAATTATTTTCACAAATAAATTCACTTGTATAATGATAAAGTTTAATTCTTCCAAGATAGTCAGCATCAACCTCTTCATTGAGATTTGTATATGCCAGAACATTTTCATAATGAATCGAAGAAGAAACAAGAATTATTTTGCCTCGACTCGTATTTGATTCGATCGCTATCGGCGCAGGTGTTTCATATTCAATCTCTGCACTGCTTACATTCTGACTTATGTCCAAAGTATTATTGGAGTCTTCAAACAAAACTTCGGCAGAACTATCCGAAGAGCTATCAGTTACAAGTCCTGTAAATGACAAAACTTTTTCAAATAATCTTGAAAGGAATCCATTCTGTCTTTGAATTGAGATTGCATTTCCACTGATTAAATTTCCGCTATCGTTTATATTTTCAGAAATATTGCTGCCAGAGTTAGAAAATTCTAAATTGCTTATAATAACATTCGTCGCACTGCTTGGGAGTTCAACAGTCAAATTTTCCGACGTCGTTTTTTTAATAATTTTTTTCCATTTGACGGGCTTTCCTATAACCGCACCATACTGAATCGTTTGTATAGAAACATTATCATAAGAAGAAATTATACTAAACAAATTGCTCTCTAAAGATTCATTTTCATTGAAAGCCGTAATAATTCCAGACGAATTTCCAATAAAGTTCTCAACAGAATAAAAAATAACTGAGCCATTCTCAAAAGAAGCAGAAACATTTCCATCTCCAAAGAAAGAATAATTTAATATGTCTCCAGAAAAATAATCTAATAGACTAATTGAAAACGAGCCGTTAATCAAAGTTATATCTGGAATTTGTTTCGTTAAACTGATTCCTTTAGTCATATTTACAGTTTCAATTAATTCAGTCACATTAGTTTCATTTGTATTCGTGCTATTTACAGCAGAAATATTTTGATTAGCTAAGTTCTCATTGCCATTGCTGACCAAAACTACATCATTATACTCAAGCTCAAATAGACTATCCTCCAGACTAGAGAGATTCATTTTGGAAATATCAATCTTTATTTCATGTAATTCACTACCGATATACTCAGCTCCAAAACCTTTTTCAGTTCTAAAATAATCCGTCGTAACAGTCAAAATATTTTCATCTTTCAAAATCTTAACATAAGAATCACCAAGTGAGTTTCCATTTTCATCAGTCACACTTCCAGAAACCAGTTCGGCAGTCTGTCCGTTAATAAGAACATAGTTGTATGAAGAATTATAACTTGCCGACGCATCAATTATTTGTTCATCAATAACTCTTCCCGTAATTCCCCGAATCGCATTTCCGGTAATTGCGCTGTCCGAATCAGAACCGTAACCGGAATTTTGCGTTTCTTCGGGTTGATTCTCCGACGACGCTTCGCCATCAGAATTTTCAGAAGAATCGGCAACATTAGAATCGGAACCAGCACCCGTCTGACTTTCTTGAGAACCGATAATTCTCAATTTAAAATTAACCTTAGAAGAAACTTTTTTTTCTCCAGCAAATCCATAACCCTCACCAAAACCAGAAATAGGTCGGTCAACAATATAATAACTTCCACTCTCGCTGTTTTGTGAAATTAAATCTGAAATTAAAAATTCCCTCGTCGAGTTAGGGTCAGTTACAGAAATTATCGCATTCTTTGGCAACAGCTCTCCCTCTTTCAAAAATAAACTTATGGAATCTTCATTTACCTGCATAGACATATGACCGGTTATAGAATTATTTGATAAGAAAAAAAGTAGTGTAACAAAAAAAACAATAAACAAACAGGGAAGAATAATCTTCAAAGAGGAAAGTTTTCTATTCGGAATTTTCGCTTCACCAACGTAGCTAGCAACAACTTTTCCATTTACTCTATGGCTTTCATACAAGTAAGGACCATATGTCTTACCGCCTCGTTTTATATACCTCTTGTACACCATCTTACAAAAAAATGTTGTAGTGTAACTATTTAAACCCTTTCACTCAGCGTCCCTAAACCCAAAAACCAACAAAAAGAAAACTATAAAAATAAAGAGATAATGAGATTAACATGAAAATTAAGAAAGAGGTAATAATTCTAACATTAGTTTCGGCACTAATCTTCCTTTTAGTCTTCAGTCCACATTTTTCGTATCCTTTTCCTTACCATATAGATGAGTGGCACGGAATAGGGGAAGCGCTAAAACTATCTGACGGAAGCTACACTGGCAATATGGATTACTTCGAATTAGGATTTCATTTATTTCTTTTTGGACTTTCAAAAATATTTAATCTTGTACTAATCTATGAATTTTTGCCTGCGATCTGGGCAATTCTTTCAGCTCTCGCTCTTTTCTGGTTAGTTTACAAAAAATCAGATAATTTCTATCTCGGGATTCTTTCCATGATATTTTTCGCCTCAATAAAATCAAATGTCAACATAACGGGTCTCTGGTTCTTCACTCCTCTGACTTTTGCCATGCCTCTGATTTTTCTTTATGTATACTTTTTTACAGAAGGAGTTGAAAAGAAAAACAAAAAATTCATACTAATCAGTTTGACCCTCATGACACTAATTGTTTTCATTCACGCGCCATCCTTCTTGTTTTTTGTCCCAATTTCAGTAGTATATCTCTTATTTCATTTAAACTACATAAAAAAAGAGTGGAAATTCTTTTGTATTTTTCTCGCAATTCCTATTATCGGAATTTTATTCTTCAAGTTCGCGCTGAATCTAAATTGGAATCAGCTGATTCCTCAATTGGTCTCACAACTTCAGTTTAAATATGGCTGGGGTGTTCTCGAAATAAATAACTCGCCTCTTGAACTTTACAGTATAATTGGATATTGTCTCGCCATTCTAGGAATTGTCATGTCCATAAAGAAGAAAAATTACCGTCTATTCATCATTTGGCCGCTAGTCTTAATCCTTTCAATTATAATATTCAAAGTCACAAAAGTATCATATCTAGTTCCTTATCAAAGAAATTTATATTACTTCGCAATTGTTCTGCCGGTCCTATCCGCTCTCGGCACATATTACCTAATCTCATCAATAGAATCAAAACTAAATATAGAAGCCAAGAAAACACTAACCATCGCACTAATACTTCTAATTATGTTTCTGACATTTACTAACTATTATTCAATACCAGAAAGAATAAGTCTTTATCAGGTAATAAACCAAGACGATTACAAAGCTCTATCATATCTTCAGAACGAACCACCAGGAGAACTACTTGCAACACCATTTATTTCAACAGCAGCATACCCGATTTCAAAAAAATCACCCATTGCCTCGCTATTCTTTGACAATCTGAAAGACAGAAACAAAGTACAGGCATTTTTTGATTCAGACAACTGCACAAAAATGAACAATCTGATAAAAGAGCTTAAGCCATCATACATTCTCTCAACAAAAAAAATAGACTGTAACTGGAAAATAATTTATTCAGAAAAGGACTACATTTATAAAATATAGAACATCCCCCATAATATGAAAAAGCTGTCTGTGATACTGCCTTGCCTAAACGAAGAGGCATCAATAGGCAAAAGCATCGAAACGATTCAATCTGTCTTCAAAAAAAATAATCTCTCTGGTGAAATTATAGTTGTTGACAATAACTCAACAGATAAAACCGCAGAGATAGCAAAAAATTATCCGGTAGTATATATTCTAGAAAAAAATCTCGGATATGGAAACGCATACAAAACAGGATTCAAACAGGCAATTAATGAAATAATAATTATGGGTGATCCAGACGGAACATATGACTTTAATGAAATTCCAAATTTTCTAAAAGAGTTGGACAATTCAGATTTCGTTCTCGGAAATAGATTTAATAAAATAGAAAAAAATGCTATGCCTTTTCTGCATCGTTATATTGGAAACCCGATTTTAAGATTTATGTTTCATCATATTTACGGTCTGAAAACACAGGAAGTCTGCACAGGTTTTGTCGCTCTAAAGAAAGAAACTCTCGAAAAAATAAATCCGCAGCAACCAGGAATGGAATTTTCCTCCGAACTTATTATCAAAGCAAAAAAAAATAATCTGAAAATAAAAGAAGTCCCGATAACTTATCACAAAAGAAAAGGAAAATCAAAATTAAAAACCATCAAAGATGGACTAAGACATATAAGATATATTTTATCACCCAAATAGATAAATAGTTCTTTGACATCAAATTAAAATGAAAATAGCAATAGTCACAGATGCGATATATCCTTACACCTTGGGAGGATCAGAAATAAGAAATCACGAAATAGCAAAAAGGCTTGTAAAAAAAGGTCATGAGGTTCATATCTTTGGCGGCAAATTTTGGCAAGGTGAAAATACCAAGGTAATCGACGGAGTTTCAATTCACGGAATTTCTCCATACACAAATCTTTATAGCACTTCAGGAAAAAGAAAAGTAGTAGATACAATAAGACTTACACTGAACTTGTTTCCTAATTTAATGAAAAATGATTTTGACGTTATAGATATAGCCTCCTTTGTTTATTTCAACTGTTATTTGGGAAAATTCGTATCATTAACTAAAAGAACTCCGCTCGTATTTACTTGGCACCAGTATTTCGGAGATTATTTATTAGGATATTTCGGAAACATAAAAGGAACGATCGCAAAATTATTAGAACTCGGTTCAACAAAACTCAGCACAAAAAATATTGCGGTCTCCGAATATGTAAAAAAAGAGTTAGTTAAAAACGGAATCAAAGAAAACAATATTGCCATAATAAAAAACGGAGTAGATTTAGAAATGGTAAATTCAATAAGAAAACAAAAGAAGAAATATGACTTAATTTTTGTTGGAAGGTTAAATTATCAAAAAAATCTAATCCTCTTAATTGAATCAATTAAACTAGTCAAAGAAAAAATTCCAAAAATCATGGTTTGTATCGTTGGTAGCGGAGAAGAAAAAGAAAAACTTTTAGAACAAATAAAAAATTTTGGATTAGAAAAAAACTTTTATTTTGTTGGAGAAATAAAAGACAAGCAAGAAGTTTTTAGATATATGAAATCGGCAAAAATATTCGTTTTACCATCACTGCTGGAAGGATTACCTCTAACGATAATTGAATCAAACGCCTGCGGGCTTCCAGTTATAACAACAAAAACAAAATGGAATAATACCCAAGAGTACATTGAAACTGAGGGTATTTCTGGTATTCTATCCGAGCCAGCCAAGGAAATATTTTCAGAAACAATCATTAATACACTAAAAGATAGAAAAAATATTAAAATTATGTCCAAAAATGGAATAAAAAAATCAAAAGATTATGACTGGAACAAAATTGCCGATCAGATTGAAAACTATTACAAAAGTCTAGTGTCTGTTAATTCTGAATAAATACAACTCTGCTTTATCCTTAATCCGTTTCAAAAATTTATAACTATCGGGATAATTATTTATAATTAAAATTCCAACTTTGCCCATGAATCTGTGATATGCGACTATGCTTCGTTTAAATGTCATATCTCTGAAGAATCCTCTAACGCCCAACTTAAAGTTTCCTTGTTCGTTCCTGCTCATAAAATAATCTTTCATTTCATTATGCATCATTTTTTTATCACTAGACCAAATCCACAGGCCCCGATCATCAATTTTTATATCTTTTTTTAAATCAAAATTATACTTATTCAGCATCGAATATCTCCACTCATATCTACGATTTTTCATTTCTCCATGCCAGAGATGAAATAAAATACCTTTTGTATAAAAAACACTTCCGCGAGTATTTAGAAAAATTTTTTTCGCCCAAGAATAATAATCATCTACAACAGTTCGCGAAATGTCTAAAGTAGAACAATTAAATTTTAACTTATTTAAAAATTCATTTTCATATAAATAAAAAGAATAGGCCATGAATTTATCTCCAGAACCAAGAATATTTTTATCATAAAATTCGTCTTTTATTATAGCCTCTTTTCTAATGGCCCAAACAAAACCACAATCCCCATGATTCTGAAAACCTTCATAGATTTTTTCTTTTCCACCATTAGCTAGGCTAAACCCCATTCCGGGCATTTTTTGCATTTCAAAATTTCCGCGATGCAAATGTTTCAAATGTGAGGAGTCAATACATTTTAAGCCTGTTTTTAGTCTAACAACGTATGAAAATGGTTGCACAACAACATATTTTTCTAACAAACTTGCAGTTTGTTTTATCCAATCATCATTTTTAAAAACTAAATCGCAATCAGCCCATACAATTTTATCACAATTCTCTGGCAATTTTTTTAACCCTATATTAAGCAATCTTTCCTTCTGCCACATAATATTGTTTTCATCTCCTCGAATTTGAACTAAGATATCTGCATCTCGCTTTTTCAGTTCAAAAGGTCTATCTCCAAAAGCCAACTCAACGGCCAGTAAATTAAGTCCCTGCCTTCTTGACTTTTTTCTAAAAAACTTATAATTCTTATATTTATTTTTATAACCTGCAGGATTAAAAAAAGTAGTTATTCCCCAAAAAGTTCCATTCAATTTTTTTGGAAATATTGGGATTTTATTATCATAATTATTATACACAAGGATTATTCTTTTTTCTCCAGTATCCTCAGAAACAATTTCAAAGTAAGACGGTTCTTTCTTTGTCCAAGAATATATTTTTTTCTCATCTATTAAGTGATGAATGTGGCTAATAGGTTTATTTTCATCATTCCAGTTATATGGTAAAGACAATAGGGTAATGTTAGAAATAGAAAATATCTTCTTAACAAATTTCTCTGGATTTTTTACATGTTCAAGAACCTGCAAACAAATAGCCGCATCGTAATTTTTTTTAAATTTGAATTTCATAAAGTCGGCTTTAATTTTTTCAACATTTTTTAATTCTGGAAGCTTACGAAGATCAATTGCTGTTCGGTCTGGAATCCAATCTAAATAAGATAAAACTTCGCTATCACAGCTGCCAATATCAATTACACTTCCGGCAGTTTCAAAATATTTTTTGGATAAATCCACCACTCGTTTATAATATTTTAATTCTTTTCTTTCTTCCCAATATTTATTAGTTTTATTTTTTTTCATTTTATGTCGAGGAAATAGGGTTTTAGTTTATAGTATATTTCAGGAGAATATTTTTTTAATCTTTTTCCAGTATAACCTAAAATTTTTAAAAAAAGAGAACTAGTAAAGTAATAAATATTTCTAAATACGGAGGGGTCATGAAAATTTCTAGTATCAAATAAATTATTCTTTTCCAGATCAGAATATATGGCCGATAGCCTAGCAAACGAAGAGTTGCCTGAATAGATTATGTAATCGCATTTAGATAAAACATACATTTCTATTAATGCTTCTTTACCTATCCTAATCCGATCGTCACAACTTTTTTTATTATGAATTTCAAGTCCAGGTTTCCAAGAAAAATTTTTATTAAAAAATAAAATACCCGGATATATCTTCTTGTATTCATTTAAAATTTCCTCGTTATCAGTAGAAAGGAAAATAGTTGCCTTGGGATTGCTTCCTAACAAACGGTCTATCAGAGGTTTATACTTTTTTAAGTCCACATCCTTATAAGTTCCCCGATTGTCAGTATATCTTATATGTACACCGATAACCGGCCCGTTAAAATTCTTCTTAACAAAACGTTCAGCCTCTCTTTTAATTTTTGAATTCAAGAACAAATAGTTCTTAAAAATATGTCTCATAAAAGCATTGGACTCTCTCGGCCATTCTCTTGGAAGTTGATCAAGATAACTCTCAAAATTTTCTAAAAAAAATCCATAGTCTAAACCAACAAGAACGTCCTCATTATAGTCTTTATTTGAAAAGTCTACAGAGTACTTTTGTTTAACCACCTTGTAAAAATCTTTAATAGAAATTTTTGAATCTTGCTTTGAGCGCACATCATCCAAATTTTTATTCAGATTCCCTATCCAGACCGATGGATAAACAGAATCCGTGTTTGGAATTTTTAAATCGGGATTAGTAATCGGACTCTCAAAAAATTCAAAAAAAGAATTTACTCCAGCAGGAGCATATACTCCGTCTTTCCAGTCAACAATAAGTTTACGGTTAGTAAGCTTTGAATAGATAACTGCCTCAAAAAAAGACATAATCCGATTACCCATTCCCGCAGTTCCTTTCAAAACTAAAAATTTTTTATTTTTTTTCATATTTTAAAACAACCTCTGCAGGTTTTCCAATTTCTTTTATTTTTCCTTCATCAAGCCAAATAACTTTATTACAATATTTTTTCACAAGTTCTAGATTGTGGCTAACCAAAACCACTGTAACGCCTTCGCCAATAAGCTCTTCCATTTTTTCAATAGCTTTTTTCTGAAAATCCAAATCTCCTCCGGAACCAAACACTTCATCTAAAAGTAAAATATTTGGTCTCTTCAAATTAATGCAATTCGCACTAACTGAAAAGCTTAATCTAGAAACCATTCCTGAGGAAAAAAAACAAACCCGCATATTAACAAAATCTTTCAACCCCGAAAAGTCAACAATCTGATCAAAAAGTGATTTGATATTTTTTTGCGATAGTCCCATTATTGATCCAAGAAGATAAATATTTTCTTTCATAGTAAGTTTTTGCTGAAGTCCAATCCCATAACCACTCAGATAAATAGCGTCGCCGTAAACAGAAACATTTCCTTTTGTCGGTCTAAAAATTCCAGCCATTATTCTCAACAGAGTTGATTTACCGCTTCCGTTTCTTCCAATAATCCCAATAATGTCCTCTTTATTCACATCAAAAGAAACATCATCAAGAACTTTTAATTTTTTATTATTTCTAGATCTAAAAATATGTAACAGTCTAGAAAGCGCGCCCTCACTTTTTCTAAAATTTACGTCAAATTCTTTTGACAAATTGCCCACCCTAATTTTAATTTCTCCAGTCATATTAATTCTCCGAATTCACTTTTATATTTATTAAAAACCAGCAAACCTAAAATAAAAAAAGAAATAGAAAAAACAACAGCCACAAAAACCAACTTAATCGAAGGTACCTGATTATAAATAATAATTTCTCGAGCAATTGTAATAAAATAATAAAGAGGGTTAATAAGATTCATAACCGAAGATGAAGAATTATACCAAATAGGTGTAGCAAAAAGCAAAAGAGTAGATAAAATTGCCCAGATATTTTTCAAATCATTTACATAAACACCAATCGTTGCAAAAATAAGAGAAAGCCCGAGGATAAAAAGACAATAGAAAAAAAAGATTAAAGGATAAAATAAAATTCCAATTGTTAGATCATTAAAATATATAAGAAACGTAAGAAAAACAACCAACTCAAATAGGTGTGAGAAAATAAATTGTATTAGACTCGCAAATAAAAGAGCCAAAGTTTCAAATTTTATGGATTTTATAATTCCAGAATTTGATTGTATTATCCTTGTAGAATTTCCAACAACAGCTGTAAAAAAATTAAACATTATCAAACCCAAAAGCAAAAATAGCGGATAATTTACAATATTGTTGCTGTTAAAAGCCACGTCACGAACAAACATAATTATAGTAAAAAAAAGTATTGGATAAAGCAAATACCACAATATTCCCAAATAACTTCCTTCATTTCTTAAAATAAAATTCGCCTTTGCAATCTGAAGGCTAAGTCCAAAAAGTCCCCTAAGATATTCATACGCCTTTTTCATGCAAATCCAAAAAAACTCAAATTTTTAAACTTATATTCACCCAAGTTATAATGGAAAACATAATAACAAAGCAAAAACTGGAAAAATATTTCGGGCTGACAACAAAAGCTCTAGAAATTTGTAAAAACTCAATCATAAAAGGCAAAGAAAAAAAAGCTAAAGAAATAATTGACATGGTCTCGAATTATTTGTCAGATGCAAAACATTTTCAATCCAAAGAAGATTTTGTAAATGCATTCGCGGCGTTAAACTATGCCCACGGCTGGCTCGATGCCGGCGTCAGGCTTGATATTTTCGACGTCAAAGATGATAAACTTTTCACAATAAAGTAAGTTTTATATACAAACATTCACTTAACCAAATATGGAAAAAGTGGTGGTTCTAAGTCTAGGCGGAAGTCTGATTATTCCCGATGAAGTTGACTACAAATTTCTAAGAGAGTTTAAAGAAGTTCTCCTGAAAGTTAAAGATTACAAATTCGTCGTCGTTTGCGGCGGCGGAAGTATCGCAAGAAAATATATTAACGCACTGAAAAACGAAACCTCAGACCACAAATTACTTTCAATGGCCGGAATCGGAGCAACACGAATGAACGCGCGTTTTCTGTCTTATTTTTTTGGAGTTGATCCGGACAAAGGAATTCCTCACGATATGAAACAAGTAAAAAATTTACTTCTAAAGAACAGAATTATTTTTTGCGGCGCATTAAGATACGCCCAAAATGAAACTTCTGATGGAACCGCTGCAAAGCTCGCAAACTTCCTAAATTGCGATTTCATAAATCTCACAAACGTAAATGGTCTCTACACAGATAATCCTTTGACAAATAAAAACGCAAAATTCATTCCAGAAATTTCCTGGAAAAACTTCAACGAGAGAACAAACAAAATGAAATTCAAACCCGGCCAACATTTCGTTCTCGACCAGCACGCCGCAGAAGTCATTATGAAAAGCAGAATTAAAACTTACATCATCGGTCCGCACATGAAAAACCTCGAGAACATTCTAAAGAACAAACCATTCAAAGGCACGACGATTGCAGGATAAAAAACATTTATAACCCTCCTTCAACTTATTTCTTCATGATAACAGACTTCCTCAAAACCCCTATTCAAACAAAACCAAGCGAATACAACTTCGATAAATTCTTAATAGAAGGAAAAGATTTTATTATTATAAAAGAAACAAATTTCGAACGCGTAAGAAATCAAATAAAATCAAATCCAAACAAAATAATAATTTTTCAAGCCTCAACCGATGAAGAACTAAACCGAAAAGTCCTCGAAAAAATTAAAATAAATATTTTTCTTTCTCCCGAAACTACAGAAAAAAAAGACAAACTAAAACAAAGAAACTCGGGCCTAAACCAAGTCCTCTGCAAAATCGCGAAACAAAATAATGTCACAATCGGAATAAATCTCCGAGAATTAATAGGAAACGCGGAGGCAGATTCATTTATTTCCTCAAATCTTCGGGTGGGTGGGGAGTCTTGTCGTCCGTTGGGCGGGTGGGTGGGGGCTCGGGGACACAATGGGGAGAAAATCTCCGACTCAAGGTATGCGAGCGTAGAAAAGCCAAAACTCCTCTCGCGCATAAAACAAAACATAAAGCTTTGCAGAAAATCAAAAACGCGAATCGTTGCGATGAGCCTCGCCAAAAAAGAATCCGAACTCCGCGACGCGCAAGATATAAAATCTTTATTCGTAACCCTCGGAATGTCAACCCACCAGATTAAAGAACTGTTCTGGGAATAAAAGATAAATAACTAAATTTATAAGTTCGGCTTTTCTATAAATTTCCATGACAGACCAAGCTAAAATACAGCAAATTTTGGAGTCACTTTCACCTCTTGAACGGAACGTAATCCCATTCATAAACGAAGGAACAGCAAAAGAAATCGAAAAAAAATCCGGCCAGGAATTAGTTTCTGTAGTTCGCGCGCTAGGATATCTTGAAACAAAAAGTTTGATAAAAACTGAAACGACGAAAATAAAAATAATTAATTTAGACGCAAACGGCATTTTATACAAAAAGAACGGACTCCCAGAAAGAAAGCTTCTTGAGCTGATAACAAGAAAAAAATCAATCACTTTACAAGAAGCACTGAAAGAATCTGACCTGAATGAAAATGAATTCAAAGTTTCCCTCGGAGTCTTGAAAAGCAAAGCGTTAATCGAACTCAAAGAGGGACGAGTTGTTCTAACTGCAAAAGAAAACGAACTCTCAAAACAATTCATCGAAGAAAAATTTCTCGAATCGGTTCCGCGACCATTTGACAATCTGCAGCCAGAGGAACAGTTCGCGCTGAAAAATTTAGAAAAAAGAAAAAATATTCTGCGAGCTGAAGAAGAAAAAACAATAAAGATAAAAGTCACAGAGCTCGGAAAAGAAATTTTCTCAAATATAAACCGAGTAAAAGAATTAATTGAAGAATTAACTCCGCAAATGATAAAAATAGAATCTTGGAAAGGGAAAAAATTCCGTCGATATGATATTCATTCTCCAGTTCCAAGATTAAATCCGGGGAAAAAACATTTCGTAAATCAGTCAATTGAATACGCGAGAGAAATCTGGAAAGAAATGGGATTTGAAGAAATGTCCGGCAATATCGCAGTCTCATCATTCTGGAATTTCGATGCATTATTCACCGCGCAAGACCATCCAGTAAGAGAAATGCAAGACACATTCTTCATAAAAGATTTGAAAGCAAAACTTCCAGAAAAAAAATTAGTTGAAAATGTTAGAAAAGCTCATGAAGGAAAAATCGAAGGAAGCAAAGGCTGGCAATATATCTGGGATGAAGAAAAAGCAAAAAAAGTTTTAGTCAGAACTCACACAACTTGTCTGTCAGCTCAAACACTTGCAAAAATAAATCCTAAAGAACTTCCAAAAAAATTCTTCGCAGTTGGAAAATGTTTTAGAAACGAAACCGTCGACTGGTCTCACGGATTTGAATTCAATCAGACAGAGGGAATCGTCGTCGATAAAAACGCAAACTTCCGTCACCTGTTAGGATATCTAAAAGAATTCTTCAGAAAAATGGGTTATTCCGAAGTAAAATTCGTTCCGTCATATTTCCCATACACCGAACCGAGTGTAGAAATTTATGGGTTTAATTCAACAAAAAAAGTTTGGATAGAAATCGGCGGCGCTGGAATTTTCCGTCCCGAAGTTTCAATCGCTCTCCTCGGAGAAAACATTCCAATCTTGGCATGGGGCCCAGGATTCGACCGTGTGCTTATGGAATATTATAAAATAAACGACCTCCGAGATTTATACAAAAACGACCTCGCTCAAATAAGAAAAATGAAAATGTGGATAAAATAAAATGATAAACGCAGGAATGAAAAAAATGATTGAAGAGAACGCAATGGGATTTGCAACAACAGATAAAAATGGAAATCCTCATAACATTGCCGTCGGTTACGTTCAAGTCATTTCAAAAGACCAGCTCGTTATATCCAACAATTACATAAACGAGTCAATAGAAAATATAAAATCAAATCCAAACGTCTCGCTCGTTGTCTGGCCTTCAGACTGGAAAGAAAACTGCATCGGCTACGAACTAAAAGGCAAAGCAGAATATTTTACCGAAGGAAAATATCTAGAGCTAATCAAAAAACTCCCAATAAATCAAGGCGAACCATGCAAAGGCGCAATCCTCATCACACTAAATAAAATTAAACCCCTCGCATAATGGCCGGTATAAAATTTCCAAGAAAAGAATTTGAAAAGTTCGT
>Ga0247841_10002856_pt1 | contig 33287 bp, 28 predicted proteins | sample LaCruzMarch2015__2_FD_192410 | JGI IMG/M metagenome (GOLD analysis project Ga0247841, IMG submission 192410) | Freshwater microbial communities from meromictic Lake La Cruz, Castile-La Mancha, Spain - LaCruzMarch2015_18m | ecosystem: Environmental > Aquatic > Freshwater > Lake | place: Spain...
TACCTTAGATAAATTACTACTTCTTAAGGCGGTTAAGCTGAAATTCGGTATTTTCAGGTCCACAAAACTGGTACGCTTACCCTCAAAGCAAGGCTGCTTTAAAGCAATAATCGGTGCTATAACTTTGTCATTCCCGCGAAAGCGGGAATCTAGGTACCACTAAATATAAAAAAACAAAAAACCAAATAAATATCATGAAATAGTAAATAAGAAGTTTTTATATTTCGTTTTAATGTAATAGTAAATCAGTGAAGTCTGGATTCCCGCTTTCGCGGGAATGACATGGTAAATTACCTGACAATCTCAGCTTTAAGAATCAGCCGTTCGAAGTTTGTTCCAATCGGCCAACAAGTAGACAAAGTAAGAACGGGATTGGTTTCTTGCGAAAATATTTCTTCGTCATCGGGAGTAGCAATAAATTTGTCGGTTACTTTATATTTATAAATAATAACTCTTCCATTAGCCTGAGTAGTTTTCATAATTATGACATCTCCATTTTCTAAGTTGTTCAGATTCCTGAAGATATAATTGTAGCCACCTTTTGCCCAAACATAATTGCTTGAATGTCCTGAAATTATCATATTTCCATTTTGTCCGGGTGCAGCCGATTTAGGATAATGACTAACTCCGCCCTCAAGATCTTTAAGCATATCTTCCTCTGCCTCGCTTTGTGACCAAACCATTGGCACCGCAACATTTATTTTGGAAACAGTTATTTCCACTGCTGGCTTAGCATCTCCCGGAGCATCTGGGTCATATCCTTTCATTATTTCCTGTTTATCGGTATATCCGTCTCCATCCGTGTCGGCCTTCAGGGGATCTGTTCCGTGGACATATTCTAAATAGTTTGGCAAGCCATCTTTGTCGGAATCATTATCTAGCCCATTGTTAGTATTATTTAATCCATTTCGTTTCGCCCACTCGTTATATGTTTCAACTGAAAAAGTTATGCTGCCAAGCCTGTTTTTTATTTCGGCATTCATATCTACGATTGGAGAAATGCTAGCAATATTTGTAGCTGAATTTTTAAGCGGGTTTAAATCTAAATTCACGAGGCAAAAAAGTCCCGCAAAGATAGCCAAAAAAAGGCTGCCTATTAGCGCAACCTTTTTTGAATGACTTTTTATTTTTTCGAAAAGCTTTGTCATTATCTTCAAGGGAGTCCAACTCCCATTATGGGAGTTGGACTCCCAAATAAATTAAGCTTGTTTTGAAAATCTTTTTATTCCGGCTATTGCGGCCAAGAGAGCCAACATTATAATTCCTGCTAAAGCGACCATTCCCGTTCCTGTTGCCGGTAATTTTTTGGAACCTTTCTTATGTCCTTTGTCGCCATGTCCATCGTGATGATGTTTATCATGATCTTTATCAATATCAACTACTGTTTTAGAACTTTGGCTGACAGAAGCACTGCCACCAGTACTTGATTGTGACTGACTTTGAGACTGTGATTGTGAAGAGTTTGAAGAAGAAGATTGTGACTGACTTTGAGACTGTGATTGCGTAACAGTTCCGCCCGTTGCTGCCGCATTGTTATTGTTTTTTACACTTACATGCGTGTCCGCAAATGCTGTATTTGCGGCAAAAAACAAGCCTGCAGCCAAAACTACGGATGCTACCGCATAAATTGTTACTTTCTTTGTCATATTTTTTTCTCGTGAAGCCCTGTGGCGCGAGACACTTGGCTTATTCACGGGATAAATTAAATTAAATTGATTACTTAAATCTTAGAATATTGCAGGCTATCATATAATCAAGTTTTTGTCAACCTGCGCAAAGGCGAATTCAACCCTGAAATGCAACACTCATTAATTCTAATGGTGTTTTCCAATTAAGCCTTTTTCTGGGTCTTGTATTGAGATCGTACTCAACTTTGGATATTTCTTCTTCGCTAATCATACTAAAATCTGTTTTTTTAGGGAAATACTCTCTAATTAGGCCATTGGTATTTTCATTGGTGCCTCGTTCCCAACTATGATAGGGGTGAGCAAAATATACATTCATGCCCGTAGCCTTTTGCATGCCTTGCCAATCTCTGTTTTCAAATCCATTATCAAGCGTAAGAGTTCTTTTTAATTTTATTGGGAGCATATCCATTCTTGAGGCAACTGCTTGCACTGTCGACTGCGTTGTTTTAGCTTTCAATTTAGTGATAAATACAAATCCACTTTTTCTATCTACTAAAGTATTAATTCCTGGTTTGTGATCAACTGATTCAACACTATCGCCTTCCCAGTCTCCAATACGTTTTCTTTTTTCTACAACTGCAGGACGCTCATCAATGGAAGTGCCGTTTTTACTGATTAATTTTTGAGCTGTGCGCATACCCTTCCCTTGTCTCCTCTTTCTTTTCCATCTAAGATACACCCTCAGGTCTTCCTTGCCTGGCTTTAAATATCCGTAGCCATCTCTATGTATTTGTGCATAAATATATTGATAAATTGCTTCGTGGGAAATCTTTTCATTGATGTCCTGTTTTATCTTGCCTGCAATTTGCTCCGGGGACCAACGCTTTTTTAGATGGGTGGTAACATACTGCCTAATCCTGTCATTTTTAAGACGATTGCTTCTGCCTCGCAGATGGCGGCTTCTGAGCGCTTTTTCATGTGCTGAGCGTGGAGTGTACTTGCTTGTTTCATTGTTAAAATGACGCTTGATTTCCCGGGATACCGAAGATGGACTTCTGTCCAGTATTTTTGCCATTTCTCTTACGGATTTCTTTTCCCAGATGAATTCCTGAATTTTCTCACGTTCTTGGATTGTAAAATGTTGATATTTCATGCTCTGATTATATCAGAGTGTTGCAATTACTTATTGAACTAGCCAAAATTAAAAATAAAAAGCCTCTCGCGAATTAATACAAGAGCTTTTTGATATTATTCTGCTGCAAAGAGAACTAAAGTTGTACGGGAATTTTTATTTCTTGTCCATTCCTGTCAACAGTTAATTCAACCAGGTCGCCTTTTTTGTTTTGATTGATTAGATTTGAAAAAGGATTGTCCAAATTAATTTCCTGGCCATTTACCGATATGATTATGTCGTTTATTTTAATTCCGGCATTTTCAGCTGGCGAACCAGAAATAACCGCAAGACCTTGCTTTTCGGATGGCGAATAAATCAAAGCGCCCTGATCACGATCCAATTTGTTCGCAATAGAATATTCTTTAGATATAGAAATGTAGTATGCTCCCAAAAATGGACGCGAAGCAAGTTCATCTTTTATAACCAAATCGATTGAATTCTTGACAACATTTGAAGGAATCTCAAAATATTGATCCTGGCCATTTATTGTTAGCGCGCCTATGATTCCAATCACGTCTCCGCTATATCCAATTACAGGTCCCCCGATATATTCTTTTCGATTTTTGAAATCGTCTTCGAACACGCCTTCCAGTTTTTCAGATATCGCAACTGTTTTCCCTCCCAGATTAAACGTCTTGTTAATATTACTTAAGAGACCTGCTTCATAGCGATTTTGATATTCACCAAAAGAATTACCGATTGCCACTAACTTTTTGCCAGGATGAATATCCGATGAATCAGCAAAAGAAACCGCTGTCAGATTGGGCGCATCAATTTTCAAAAATGCCAAGTCGGAAAACTCATCAATGCCAACAAGGCTTGCTTGGTAATAATTCCCATTAAAAAGAAACGCCTGGTAATCCGCATCTTTTTCAATAATTGCTCCGCGATAAGTCGCAATCAATCCATCGCTTGTTACAATAATTCCTGTTCCGCTTTGATTTGCGGTTTTTGCTATTTTTGTCAGCGGATCTTTTTGCGTAGCGATTGAAACAATATTTACTACCGCATTTGATGTTTGCGATGCAATTTCATTGATGGAATCGTCTTCTTTTATTGTTACCTGCTGCGTCTTGTTTATGACAGTAACATTTTCGGCCGTCCGATTCAGAAAATTTATACGGGATAAATATTTATTTGTGCGGATGAAAGGAAGAACTTGCTGATCAAAATATACTCCGCCAATTCCGCCAACAAAAAAAATGAGGAATAATATTGCTATTCCTTTTGCAATCTTTCTTGAATTTTTTGAATTAGCTTCCATCATTATTGTGTCATCTTGAGCGTAACGTAGTGAAGTCGAAAGATCTGAGCCCAGATTCCTCGACTACGCTCGGAATGACAATAGAAAATTATACCACTGGCAACCATCTCGCGCTTGAAAGAACCAGTGCAACCAAAAATCCAAAAAAAATCATATTGGCAACAACTCGTTTTTTCGACAATTCATCGAGAAAATGGCACCGCACCAAATCCCAGAACACATAATAGAAAATAAGGGTAATAACGCCGGTTGTCAAGTACCCAAATGGCCAAAAATTTAAAACCCATATAATTTCCGCCATAACAAGCCCTAAAACAAGGCTGTAATTAAGTACGTGTTTTTTATTTTCATTTATAAGCCAAAAATATTGGAAACTGACAAGTATGGTAACGAATGTCAATACAAGCATCAATACCCAGAGCGGTATATCAAAATTAAGGTATATGCCGTATGACAGGGCGTAAAAAAGAAAGAACGTTGCGATACTTCCCGCTGCAATTATACCACGCGCAGTTTTATCTCTATAATACATGCGAAGCCTATAGAGCGAGATGTGAATAAAATAATATGCGATTGCGCTGAGTGCTATAAGTATGTATTGCTGTTTTACCGATTGCACAAAATACAAAAGCCCCCATGTCGAAAGAGTAAACAATACGGGCATCGGGGTCATGCTTGGTCTCCGAGACACACGCCTGGCAATCTGGTAAAAATATGTTACAAGAACAAAAAGCAAAATGCTGATGGGCCATATGCTTTTTACGGAAACAGACGAAATAGCGCCATTGATATAATCGGAAGATATGAACCTGGCGATGAAAAAGAAGACAATGCTATATAAAAATATTTGGACATGAAAAAACATGGAGATTGGTTTTTGAAAGAATTACGAAAAAACTTTTGTACGTTTAATTTTCCCACTTTGCCGTAAATATGTCAAAAAGACTATTTTTTAAAAACAATCTTATCATTTTCCAGACGCACGTTCACCGTATCCCCTTCGACAATCTTTTTTTCAATTATTTCCAGCGCCAACTCATCTAAAATTTCATTTTGAATTATTCTTTTAAGAGGACGGGCGCCATAAATAGGATCGTATCCTTTTTGGGTAAGATATGCCCTGGCCTCGTTCGACACCTTCAACTTTATATTTTTTTCACCCAAGCGTTTCTGCACCAAATCAATCTGGAGATCAACAATCTGTTGCAGAATTTTTTTGCCTAGCGGATGAAAAATGATGATTTCGTCAATTCTGTTTAAAAATTCAGGTTTGAATTGTTCCCTGAGACTGGTCTGAATTTTGTTGCGCATTTCTTCCTCTCCGGCAATATCTTCTTTGCGTTCACCTTGAAATCCGAAAGATTGCATCTTGTAGATAATATCGCTCCCGACATTTGAGGTCATAACTATTACAGTATTTTTGAAATTTACTACCCTACCTTTCGCATCAGTTAAGCGCCCGTCATCAAGAATTTGCAACAAGATATTGAAGACCTGCGGGTGAGCTTTTTCAAGTTCATCAAATAATATTACGCTATAGGGTCTGCGCCGCACAATTTCAGTTAATTGACCGCCCTCTTCGTATCCAACATATCCCGGGGGCGAACCGATCATTTTAGCTGCCGAATGCGCTTCCATATATTCACTCATGTCTAGTCTAATTAATGCTTTGGGATCATTAAATAAAAATTCAGCCAAGGTTTTTGCAAGTTCAGTTTTGCCAACACCCGTAGGTCCAAGAAAAATGAATGATCCGATAGGACGGTTCTCTTCGGCAATTCCCGCGCGTGATCTGCGAATAGCATTTGAAACAGCCTTGATTGCTTCGTCTTGTCCTATGACTTTTTTGCTTAACTCCATTTCCATATACGCAAGCTTTTCAAGTTCACTTTGCAGCATTTTTGAGACAGGCACGCCGGTCCAGCGAGATACTACTCGCGCAATATCTTCTTCCGTCACCTCTTCTTTAAGAATAGAATTTCCTTTTTGAATTTTGTTGAGCTTTCTTTCTTCTTCTTTAATCTTTTTTTCCAAAAGAGGAATCTTGCCATAACGAATTTCAGCGACCTTGTCCAACTCGCCTTTGCGTTCAGCTATTTCGGCCTCTGATTTAAGTTTGTCTATATCTTTTTTGCGTTGCCTGCTTGCGATAATAAGATCTTTTTCGGTTTTCCACTGCAGTGTCAAACTGTTGGATTTTTCTTTAAGTTCGGCGAGTTGTTTATTTATTTGCAATATTTTTTTGCGGGAATCTTTTGCCTTGTCTCTTTGAATCGCTTTCTTTTCGATTTCGAGTTGGCGTATTTTTCTTTCCATCTGATCAATCTCAATAGGCATTGAATCTATTTGCATACGAAGCGCTGATGCGGCTTCATCAATAAGATCAACAGCTTTGTCCGGCAAAAATCTATCGCTTATATACCGCGAAGATAAAGTTACTGCCGCCTGAAGAGCATCGTCTGTAATCTTTACGCCATGATGCAATTCGTATCTTTCTTTTATGCCTCGTAGAATCGCGACCGAATCCTGCATTGATGGTTCATTAACTAAAACTGGTTGAAATCTTCTTTCAAGCGCCGCGTCTTTCTCTATGTATTTTTGATATTCTTTTGTTGTAGTTGCGCCAATAGTTCTTAAATTACCACGAGCAAGAGCTGGTTTAAGCATATTTGATGCATCAAGAGACCCTTCTGTTGCTCCCGCGCCAACAAGCGTATGCAATTCATCAATAAACACAATATATTTTCCCGCAGCATGCTCGGTTTCTTTAAGAATAGCTTTTAGCCTATCTTCAAATTCCCCTCGGAATTTAGCTCCGGCAAGCAACGAACCCAGATCAAGAGAAATCAATTCCTTGTCTTTTAATGTTTCGGGAACATCACCCGAAGCGATTCTTTGCGCAAGTCCCTCCACTATAGCTGTCTTTCCGGTGCCCGCCTCCCCTATCAATACCGGATTATTTTTTGTACGACGGCTCAAGACTTGCATGACACGGCGGATTTCTTCGTCACGCCCTATCACAGGATCAAGCTTGTCTTGACGCGCAAGATTTGTAAGATTGATGGTATATTTGTCTATCACCTGAAATTTTCCTTCCGGTTCGGGAGAATCAACTCGTTGTGATCCCCGAAGCTCGGAAAGTATCTGGAGCACTGTATCGTATGTAATATTATTATTTTCAAAAATTTTTCTCGCAGGAGAGTTTATGCAAAGCAAAGAAAGCAACAAATGTTCTGTCGAAACAAAATCATCTCCGAGATGTTCCATTTCTTTCTCGGCTTGATCAAGAATCTGCACCAATGTTGGCGTTATAAATATCTGGCCCAAAATTCCGCTCGATGATTTGGGATATTTTTTTGCTTCTTCTGAGACTTCGTTTTTAATCTTATCAACATCTACTCCAATTTTGCCAAGAATGGTCGGTACTATTGAGCCTCCCTGCGTAATCAGCGCGTAAAGCAAATGAAAAATATCTACCTGCTGTTGACCAAGTGAAAGCGCGAACTCTTGCGATTTACGCAAGACCTCCTGACTTTTCATTGTAAATTTATTTATATCCACGATAGTAAATTAAAAATCAAAAATCAAAAATCAAAATTTTGGAATGGCTTCGCCACGATTTGCAAAATAGCTAACGAGCAAAGCGAGTACCTTAATTTTTCATTTTGAGATTTACATTTTGCACTATTTTATTATTTGTTGCTTTCTTGCAATGTTGCCTGGATATCTTTTATTTCTCCTTTATGCCAGATTTTCAATGTGATATTATCGCCTACGTTATATTTTATTATAGCGTCACTAAGCTGGTTATCAGAATTTATTTTTTGCCCGTTAACCTCGAAAATAATATCATTTTCGATTATGCCTGCTTTGTCTGCAGGAGATCCGGGAATTACAGCCAGATCGGTAATCTTATTTCCCCGGAGCACAAGAACTCCGTAGTCAAAAGGTAGCTGCGCTTCTTTCTGAATAACCGGAGTTATATTTATATAACGTACGCCTAAGAATGGGATGGAAATCTTTGCTCCGCCCTGAGCTTGTTCAATAATTCTTTTGGCTTGATTAATGGGTAACGCAAACCCGATATTTTGCGCGCCCTGCGCCATTGCAACATTTATACCTATAACATTGCCTTCGATGTCTATCAGCGGACCGCCTGAATTTCCAAGATTAATTGCCGCATCAGTTTGGATAATATCTGTCAGGCGTTCTGTATTGCCAAAACCTGAACCGGCATCAACATTTCTTTTTAACCCCGAAACTATTCCTCGACTTACAGAATTTGCAAATTCTCCCAAAGAATTTCCAATCGCAATTATTGTCTGTCCGATTTGAAGAGAATCCGAATCGCCTAGTGAAAGTGTTGGGAAATTATTACCTTCAATCTTTATCACTGCTACGTCACGCACCGGATCGCGCGCCAAAACTTTTGCTTCGTATTGTTTACCTTCGCCCGTAACAACCGTATAGCTTGCCTGCGTATCTTCGACCACATGACGATTAGTTAGAAGCAAACCATCTGATGTTATAAAAAATCCGCTACCGCCACCGATTTGCTGTTTGGTCGTACCGCCCTGGTCACTTTGGGGAGTCTGTTGCGTGGAATTGTCTCCGGAAAAAGGATTAAAAAAACTTTCCGGATCATTGAAAAAATCCTGAATATTATTAGGCACCTCCCTGGAAATTATTATGCTTACAACCGCAGGTGAAGATTTTCTGACCACGTCTATGACGGCTGAGTCCTCAACTATAATTTGTTGTTTATCTGCCGGAGTATTAATAGGCGGGAGTTTTATGTTCGGAAAATATCGATGAATTTTTTGTGTGATTTTTGAAGAAAAAATACCGGCCGCTCCGCCCGACACAAACCCGAAGACTGCGCCAAACAATGACGATAGCACTATAGTCAAAACAATAATTGCAATAAACGCAATCACTGTCAGACGGACATGTCTTTCTTGAGACGCGTGTTGCTTGTTCTTTTTTTCATCTTGAGATTTATTTTTTTCGGATATTATGTCTTCCGAGGAGATATTGTTCATATGTTTATTTAAATTTTAACTAAATAATCTTATCAAATACCCAAAATAAACTACAAACATGCAGCTTAATTTCAAAAACTACTTCTACAAATCATACAAAATAAAAGCGGTGCTATTCCAAAGAAATTGCGCTAACAGGACAACTGTCAACCACGCCCTGGCAATCACAATCTCCGCATTCTTCGCTTATAACATGTGATTTTCCGTCTTCCACTTTGAATACATTTGCGCAAAGAGCTTCGCATGTTCCGCAGCCAATGCACAGTTCTTCATTTACGATTGGTTTTGACATAGTTTTTTATAATAAATTATTTAATTTAATTAATTACCTGCTGTTTATTTAAAACATTATCGACGCATCACCCACCGCTTTTGCCCTCTCATTTTTTTCAAATGTCCGCATCTGCTCATTTCTAAAATCAACCGAACCAGAAGAATTGTCCCAGGTGAAGCCGCTGAGAGGTATCATTACCCGCATTTCCTTTTTTTGCTCATTCAGCCAATCTGCAAACGTATTTTTTGAAACAAATATCTGTCTGATCCGCAACATATCTTCATTATTATCTTTCTTTTTATCTTCAACGTCAACAATGTGAAAACCGATAGAACTTTCTATTATACTGTTTTTTTCAAACGATTTTGAATCAAATAAAGCGCTTTGCAGCTCTGGAAGAACCTGATTTTTTTTGACCCAACCAAGTTCACCCTTGCTGTCTTTTGATGCGCCTTCGGAATATTCATCAACCATTTGCACAAAATCTGTCCCGTTTTTTAGTTTTTTCTGAGCTTGTTCAATCTTTGCTTTTGGCTGTGAATCATCTAAATCTTGCTGGGATACGGACAAAGACAGCGCTTCTTTGTATGCATTTGGTAAAACGACAAATTTTTTGAAATCATCCAGGCTCCATCCGTATGAATTAAATAAATCATTTTTTACATCATTCGCTGTTCCATAATCGCTAAGCTTTTGAGCAACGGCTTTATCAATGTCCGCTTGAGAAATTGAAATTCCCCGTTTCTTTGCGAGAACTTCGATTATTTTATCTTCAACTAATTTATCCAGTATTTCGCGTTCTTTAATCTGCAATCTTTTTTTCCCATCCGATGTCGTGAAATCGACCCGGAGACCTTCCTTAGATAAGTCTTGCGTTTGATAAAATTTTTCTATTGATGCCAAATCTTTTTCCACATCGCTCAAGTAGACAATGTTGGTGTAACCAACAACAGCTGCAGGAAAAGGAATGACTTTTGACATTATTGTAGATATTTTTTTTCCAATTTCGGTTTGCGTTCCATAAGCCAAAATACTGCTGATACCAATAACTGCCACGACAATAATTAAAATGGCATATATTAATGTCGATAATTTAATCTTTCTTTCGTCATCCAAATAATGTTTTTTCATATTTTTACCGGGTGTATTTAAAGAAAAAATTCCACCACTTTATGTAGTTGCTCTCATTTTTATCGCCCTGTAAAACCTCACTTTGCTCATTTGTAGATTGGGACTGCTGCGTTATTCTGTGATTCACGACCACTACGTTTTCGTCGGGTTTTTGCATGTTCATTTTATCTTTTGATACTCTTTCTACAAACTGAGGGGTGCTGTAATAATCTATCTGTTTTTGAAGAGCATTGTTGTCATTTTGGATGTGTTTAGCTTCTTGCTTCAGGTCCTCAATTTCTTTTTCTATCTTTCTGCTGCGGTAAGCTTCTTTAACCGCACTTATGGAAATAACTATCGCAAGAGTAATCCCTGTGATGAATAAAATTACCATGAATGAAAATTTCTTTTTCATGAAATTTTAATAGGCGATAAAAAGCGAGGATAACGAAAACCCAATCATTGATATGATGGCTAAGATAGAAATAATAACCCAGATTACATACGCCGCTTTTTTTCTTTTTTTATGACTCATATGCAATAAATTATATCTGAAAATTAAGAAAAAAACAACCCACCACTATCTTTTAAGCACGGCTAGATACGCTTCGGATGGCACCTGAACTTTCCCGACATTTTTCATTTTCTTTTTTCCTTTCTTTTGCTTCTCTAAAAGCTTGTTTTTCCGCGTAACGTCGCCTCCGTAGAGCTTTGCGATTACATCCTTGCGAAATGGTCTGACTGTTTCACGCGCGACGATTTTTCCTCCGAGTGCTGCTTGAACGGGAATTACGAAATTCTGGCGCGGTATCGCATCTTTGAGCTTTTCTACAATTCTTTTTCCTTCTCTGTGAGCATTTTTTTTAGGAACAATCCGTGAAAGCGCTTCAACAATTTCTCCAGCCAGAAGAATGTCCAGTTTTACAAGATCGGACTTGCGATATCCTATAAGCTCATAACTCATGGATGCGTACCCTGACGACGCGCTTTTAAGATCATCATGGAAATTAACAATAATATCCATAAGCGGAACTTCAAATGTAAGCACTATTCTTTCTAAATCAATATATTCGGTGTTTAAATATATCGATCTGATTGAACTCATAAGATCCATGATTGCTCCGAGATATGTTGCCGGAGTGATGATATCTAATTTTACATAAGGCTCTGAAATTTCTTCAATAAATGTTGGGTCGGGCATTTGAGAGGCGGAATATATTTTTTTTATTTCGCCGCTACTTTTGGTTTTTATTTCGTAAACTACACTCGGAGTTGTGATGGTTGGGAAAAAATTAAATTCACGCTCCAGCCGTTCTTTGACAATTTCCAAATGCAAAAGTCCTAAAAATCCGCACCTGAATCCTTTTCCTAATGCCATATTGCTTTCCGGTTCAAACACAAATGCCGCGTCATTTAATTTTAATTTTTCCAAAGCGTCACGCATGATGTTGTACGCATCACCCTCAATTGGATACAATCCAGCATAAACCATCGGCCTAACTTCTTTATAGCCCGGCAAACTTTTAACCAACGCCCTGTCTCCTTCTATGGTAATCGTATCGCCGACACGGCAATGCTCGACACTTTTAAGTCCTGTCGCAATATATCCGATATCTCCGGCAGTTAAAATATCCGCAACCATTAATTCTGGCTTAAAGTATCCAACCTCCACAACGCCGCTTTCTTTTTGATTTTCCATCATACGGATCTCGTCATCGCGTTTTACATGCCCATCAACAATACGCACGTAAGCCAGCACTCCTTTATATGTATCGTATTTTGAATCAAAAATAAGGGCGCGGAGAGGTTTTTCAGTTTCTCCCTGAGGTGCGGGAACTTTTTTTGCAATCGCGCGTAAAATTTCATCAACTCCCTGCCCTGTTTTACCCGATGCTTCCAATATTTCGTCTTCTTTGCATCCGAGAACGTGAACGATTTCTTTTTTTGTTTTATCGGCATTTGCATTCGGAAGATCAATCTTATTTACCACGGGAATAATTTCCAAACCTTGTTCAATAGCAAGATACAAATTGGAAAGTGTCTGTGCCTGCACGCCTTTTGTCGCGTCGACCAATAAAACGGCGCCTTCCACAGCCGCCAATGAGCGTGAAACTTCATATCCAAAATCAACATGCCCAGGAGTATCAATAAGATTCAGAATATATTTTTCTCCATCAATTAAATAATCCATCCGCACGGGTTGTAATTTGATTGTTATTCCGCGTTCGCGTTCAAGATCCATCTGGTCCAATAGTTGTTCTTTCATTTTTCTTTTTTCAACAGTATTGGTTGATTCCAAAATACGGTCAGCCAATGTTGACTTACCGTGATCGATGTGCGCAATTATGCAAAAGTTTCGAACGTTTTTTTGATTATCCTCCATATGATTATATTCCCGTCACTTCCCCCGTGCTTTCCTCGATAAGCTTCTTCGCTTTGAAAAGTTTCCTGGTTACCGAATTGATAAACTGAAAATATTCTCTGACATTGAAATAATAACTCGCTAAAGCAAATGCCAAAAGCCCGGCCGCGCCTGCCGATACGAGTTGTGTGAAGACTGCGATAAAAGTGTCGAGTTCTCCTTGCGTACCAACAATATATTTTACAATCTGAGCAACTCCTGCGCCCACAAGTGACGCGGCGATAATTCTAGCGACAGAATCCGCAATATTTTTTCCGTCAATATTGGAAAGTTTTTTACGGAGAAAAATAACCAAGAGAACCATGTTAAGAAAACTTGAGGCCGAGAAAGCAATCGCCAGTCCATAAATACTATATTTTCCGATAAGCAATACAACCATGATAAGATTGACTGCCTCACTTATTAGTCCGATATAAAGCGGGGTTTTTGTGTTTTGTAGCGCATAGAACGCGCGATTTAGAAGTGGCAGGAGGGATTGGGCAAATAAACTAAAAGCCAACAGGCCAAGTGTTTGGAATGTCAGAATTGTGTCTGTCCAATTAAATTTTCCTGTTCCCAAAACTACGCGGACGGTCTGCGCTCTAAGTACAAATAAAAACATGCTGAGTGGAATTACAAAAAATAGAATTTGTCTGCATGTCCCCGAAAAGGCAGCGATAAATTCCTTTTTTTCTTTTTTCGCCGCGAAGGCGCTCATGGTCGGAAAAACAGCAATAGCAAATGAAACACCGAAAAGTCCTATTGGCGCGCTCTGAATATTGTTTGCAAAATTAAAAACAGCCAGACTCCCTGCTGCCAAAGTTGATGCAAAAATAGTGATGATAGTGAAATTAATTTGGCTTACTGCAATCGTGAGTGTTCTGGGAATCATCAACCGTAAAACTTTGCGTACGCCAGGATTTTTAAGCGCGTCAATAAACATCGGTCGAAAATGAAATCCGGAAAATTTTACCGAAGGATATTGCACTAGCATGTGCATTAATGCTCCGAGCACAACTCCCCAGGCCAAGCCGACTGGTCCCATCCATTTTACAAAAAATACCGCGCCTATTATTATCCCAAAATTATAAAAAATTGGGGCTAAAGAATATATCAGAAATTTTTTGAAAGAGACAAGCACGCCGCCCAGTATGCCGCTGATTCCCAATAAAAATGGGCTTAGAAACATGATGCGAGTGAGAGTTACAGCGAGATCTAATTTAGCTCCGGTATATCCGGGCGTTACCAGTTTCATGAGCCATGGGGCGAATATGACCAAAAAAATTGATAGGAGCCCCGTGATAAAAACCTGCAAACTCAAAACACCTGAAGAAAGTTTCCAGGCTTCCTCTTCTTTTTTCTCAGCAATAAATTCCGTAAACACCGGTATAAAAGCAGCGCTTAACGCGCCCACTATCATAAGATTATAAATAAGATCCGGAATGCGGAAGGCTGCGTAATATGCATCCAGCGTATCCCCAGCACCAAATTGTCCAGCTAAAATACGATCCCTCAATAAACCCAGAAGCCGGCTGGCAATTCCTGCCAGAGAAATAATAAAAGCCGCCGCAGCAATCGATTGCGTTGGTCTTTCGTTTAAAAACTTGCTTTTTATAAGTCTTTTTATCACAAGAATATTTTTTGTAACTCTGACTATCTTATCCTAAATTGTATACCTGGTCAATTCCACATCAAATTGGTATTTTTGCAATTTACGCCCTTGCGACAGCGCCAAATTGGTGTGTGATCAATCTTTCTCAAATACCACTCCCTCGAAATAATCGGCTGTTAATGTCATTTCATTTTTAAAGTTGTTGGCACCCTTCTCGATATCGTCGGGAAAATTCCATTTCATTTTATATTTTTCAGGATATGAAATTTCTGATATAAAAGAACTTCCCACGCTTCCTGATTGTTTTTGTGCTGTCAAAGAATAAGAATCTATCTGTTGAGATCCTCCCACCGAAACCTTAAAGAGCGTAAACGGCAATAAATATTTATAAGTAATTACTGCTGTTTCTTGAGGACTTACGTACACCCAATTCGCAAAAACAGTCTTGCCTGCTTCGTCATATACGCGAGTGCCTGATTGTGAATCAATTGTTGTATTGCTTTCTTCATTCTGGACATCATCATCCCGTTTAAATCCCAATGCGTCATAATCAAGCGGCGGCTTGTCAACTTCGCGAGTTTGTCCGCTGACTTCTAATAATTTTGAGCCCCGTGGGACATATACTCGCATATAATCAGCATTGACCTTATTGAGCCAATCGTATTTGGAATCACCTCCCGTATGCTTGCGTGTAATTGTAACCGTATCAATAACTGAACCGTCTTGCTGTATTTCTGCATTATGCCGGATATCTTCCTGAACAACTGCGTCTGTTTTGAATCCGTTTACGTTAGTATTAATGACACTCAAATAATCTTTCGACGCCGGAAGTATTTCTCCAGACCAACCCTGTTTAGATATTATATTTTCTAAATCTTTTCCTTGCGAGTAAAGCAATATGTGCTTCTCTCTCAATCCCGACAGGAAAACATTGATAGTTTTTGAGATAGTGTCTATATTTTTGCTGGCCAATAATTTTTCAAGCACAATAGGCGCCAAGTCTGCCAAAATTTTCTTTGGTTGATTATCTTCCTTATCATAATCAACCTCAACCTTATATTGCGTAAGTTCGATAAAATTTTTCGAATCAAGGGTAACATCATATTCAGGCATATCAATTGGTCCGGTTATTTCAAGCAATTCCTGCATGATTGTCGGCGTAAATGTTATTACTCCATCAGCAGTAGGTCCGCCGGTTTTTTCGTAAAAATAAATTGCCTTTTTTGCTGACGTTGGAAAATCAGGAAACCAGTTGCTATCATGCATGCTCCAGGCAGCGCTAATTTTCTGGATTGGCTGAGGAGGAACTATTTTTTCTTTAAGCTGTCCGTCTGGATTAAAAATTCCGTCGATAAAAAATTTCTTTATGTGCCCGTTGGCTATATCGAGAAGCCCGTAACTGCCTACAAATCCTCCCGTTGCTCTCATTTCTGAGTTATTCTGAAATAAAAACAGATATTTTCTCGGTCCATTGCCGCCTAATAATTCAACAAAAATGTGGCTATTATTCAAAAATAAATCAAGCGCGCTGCGTATTTCTGGTAATTTTTGCTTGAGTAACAAAAATTTATCTTGCTTATCTTTTGGCAAATCATTCACAGATATTTTGTCCATATTTTGTTGAGCTGCATCAAGCTCTTTTTTTGCATCGGTAATATTTTTTTCGGCTGATTGAAAAATATCAAGCAAAGAAGCGTCGCTCCGATTGGAAGCATCGATAGGATTTTTCAATCCAGCTAATGATTTTACAACTTCATTAAGTGCTTGCCCTGCGGCTGAAAAATGCTTTCCGGCTTCAACAGCATTTTTTCCTGAAGAAAATCGTGAAGCAAAGGGAACGAAGCGCGTTGCGTCTAGGAGTATTCCTCCCATATCTTCAATTTCTGCCGAAGCTTCGGAAAAATTTGCATAAGCTTCGGAAAATTGTTTTGCGGAACTTTCAAAATTCTGATTAGTCATATCATCGACTGCCTCAGTTAGGTTTGCAAATCCGTCTTGGCTGACACCAAGAACTTTTCCCTTGAGACCAAATCCTTTGCTGGCATATGAAACACTGCCTATTGCGAGCGACATTATCAATGCGACTAAAGCAAACGCCGCGAAGGAATTACGCATGTCAAATTGGAAATAAAAACGCGGAGGAAAAAATAAATTTCTCCATGAAAAATCTTGCCAATAATTTCCAGCTTGGGTGAAAACTTTCTTTTCTTTTCTCGAAAGTTCTTTTTCGGCTTCCAATTCTTCCTTCAACCACTGCGCTTTTTGTCGTTCGAGTTCTTTCCTTTGCTCTATCACGGCTGCTTCATACTCTTTCTGCTGATTACGGTTATGCTCTGTAATTTTTTTTAGATCTTTCTGCCGACGCGAAATTTCTGTTTCAAAAAATATTTTTCTTTGATTATCCTTGCGCAACAACTCTGCCTGCAATGTTTCTTCTATTTTTTCACGCTGGGTTTTTAGGAGCATCTCTTTTTTTTGGCGCGCGTCTTCTTGTTCTTTAAACAGACGATCTTGCTCCCATAACTTCGCCAGGCGTTGCTGCTCTTGTTGTTTTTTTAAACGTGTTTTTTCTTCATATAAAATATTATCCTTCAAGATGCGCTCGTCTTTTTTTGTTATCTCTTCCGCCTGTCTGAATTTTGAAAATTCACCAAGATTGAATTCTGGATCATGAAAAATAGGCGCCCTTTCATTTTCAATTCCAACGCCTAAAATATATGCTTTGACCGATTTTTCAAACTGAGATTCCTTAAGCTTGATTTGTTTTTTTGTTTCAATCCCCTGGGTCATGATTGACTGAATTTTGTCCCAGTCTAAATCGCCCGTTTGGTCAACCGGACGCACATCAAACATTTGGGAAATAATTCTGTTTTTTGACACTTTTTTTATTTTATATCCAATCCTATTTTTTATATATTTCCAATGTTTCGCGAGCCATTTTCTCCCAGCTATATTTTTTCACCTGTTCATATCCTTTTTTAATCAATCTTTTCCTCAATTCCCCATCCGACAAAATTTTTAAAATCGCGCTTATCATATCGTCGGTATTTTTACCGTCAAAATATAGGGCGCTGTCACCTAATATTTCCAGGGCACATTCGTGGTCGGAAGAAAGCACCGGCACACCCTCAGACATAGCTTCTAGCGGAGGCAATTCGAATCCTTCATATAATGAAGGACGGATGTATGCCTCGGCGCTTCGAAGAAGCGCCCCTAGGTCACTGTCGGGAACAAATTCCAGAAACAGTACGTTTTTTGCTTCATTTTCTGCGGAGAAATTTTTTAACCGCCTGTAAAAATAGTCTTCCGAACCCACAAAAGCCAGTTTTACCCCCACACCAATATTTTTACTATCAGCTAAAGATGCGGCATTATTCTCATTGGTGCGGGGGTGAATATCTCCTCTGATTTTTTCTAATTTTTTAAACGCCAAAACCAAACGTTCAGGATTTTTGTGCGGATAAACGTTTCCAATATATATCAAATATGGTTTTATTATACCATATTTTCTTAAAATTTCATCACTCCTATCCGGGCCTGTTGCATAAAGATTTTCGCAAGCCTCATAAGTAACCTCTATTTTGTTTTCTGGAATATCTTTATATACATTTAGGATATCTTTTTTGGTGAATTTTGATACTGCGATTATTTTTTTGCAGCGATGAACAGCCGACCAAATTACAATTTTGTACGCCAGAAATTTAAACCAATAAAAAACAGGGCTCAGCGTAGAACTTCTGACGGTTGGAAAATGAATAAGGATTAAATCATGAATAGTGAGTACGAACTTCTTCCGATATAAAAGAGGGGCATTGAAATGCGGGAAGTGCATGAGGTCCAGTTTGTATTTATAGAGAAGCTTTGGGAAAAAAAGTTGCTCCGAAAAAGAATACCACCGGTAATCCGCCAATACTTTTTGAAAATTCTTATTCTTAGGCCGATACTCGTCAAAATTTTCTTTACGCAAAAAAATAACGTACTGATTTTCACTATCAGTCTTTTCGAGATTCTCAATAAGTTTTTGAGTATATCGCCCCAATCCTTTGCCAATCGAGCCAAAAAACCGGGCATCAATTCCGATGCGCATATAGCTCAATCTTACCATTTTTTAAGCATTAAAAAAAGCAGCGTTAGCCCTGCTTTGAAGGTTGGACGATTATTTTAATTTTTCAGTGTTTTTTCAAAAATATTGAGTAATTCCCTGGCGGAAGAACGCCAATTGAATCTTATTGCCTGTTTAAGCGCCTGCTGCTGCAAGTTCGCATAAAAATCACGGTTAAGCAGAACTTCTTTCATGACGGAATATAATTCGTCGGGCTTATCTGGATCAATCATGATAGCTCCTTCTCCAACAACTTCTGGCAAAGAAGACGCACTGGAAGTAATCGCAGGCACTCCGCAACGCATCGCTTCCAGCACTGGAATCCCAAAGCCTTCAAAAAAAGATGGGTAAACAAAAAGCGATGCCAATGTATACACAGCCGCCTTGTCTTCATTCGTGATACAGCTTGTAAAAATTATATCTTGGGTAAATTTCGCGTTTCGCATGACAGAAAGAATGTTTTTTGTTTTCCATCCCTTGCCTCCCGCAATGACTAGTTTGTATTTATCCAGTTGTGGATTTTTGGATTCACGGAGATGATCATAGGCTTTCACTATGGCTGAAATGTTTTTCCGCGGTTCAACCGTCCCGAGATAAAAAATAAAATTAAAAGGCAGATGATATTTTTCTTTCACTTCTATAAGTTTCGGATTATTGCGGTCCAGTTGTTCAAAATCAGCCGATATTCCATTATATATAACTTTTATTTTTTCTTCGGGTATTCCCCAGTACGAAATAACATCGTTTTTTGTGGATTTGGAAACCGCAATTAACTGATTGGCCAAATTGCAAAGTTTGCGAGGATTTATTATGTGATGCCAAAGACGGCGCTTCAGAGAAAAGGTTCGCGGAAAAATTTCATACGATAAATCGTGGATAGTTAGTATAAGTTTAGTTTTTTTTGAAAGCGCGATGAAATTTATATTGGGCATGAAAAAAATATCTATTCCGCCCAGCATAATATCAGCATACGGCCAACGCAAATACCAAAAGCATAAATTAAGAAGCTTGTTCGGAAAGCGAAATTTTTTTACACTGACATTTTTGAACCGTGAAAACATCTCGGAATCAAACTGAGGTTTACGAAAAGAATTTGAAAATAGTACATACTGATTTCTTTTGTCCAATTCAAAAAGTTGCTCGAGAATATTGAGCGTATATTCCTCAACCCCAGTCTTTTTTCCGTCAGTTAGACAACGGATATCTATGCCAATACGCGCCATGTTTATCTGCAAGGTACGAGCAGCTACAAACATGAGCGTCCCGCACCAATTTTCTTATAAAATTTTACATTACACCCGCATAAGCCGTAAGGTGTTTCCGTGCACCGCATTTACTGTAATATCAAAATGTTCTTCGGAATTTGGTGCTGGGATAACTCCTTTTTTGACGTCATTTCATCATATATCAATTCCAAAAATTACGCACTATTGACTTTTTCACGGTTTTAGAGTATAACCAAGAGTCACAGTTGACTTAAAAATTAAATAAAATAAAAGAAAGAGAGGGTACCTATAATGAAAAAAATGGTTCTGGTGGTATTATTTTTAGCGGTATTAACACTGTCGGCCTGTGCATCAGGCCCGACATGGAAAACCGAAGATTTTTCCAATGGTCTTAAAGGCCAAACGGAAGAACAGATCATCCAAAAATTTGGTCAACCCGATCGAAAGTACAGCGATTCGTCGGGAGGAAAAGTTTTTGAATATCGAAAAGAAGCGGAAAAGGGAAACGCCATGTCCGCATTTGCTAAGTTTGGATCCTACGGAATGATGTCGGGCAAGGATAGCTTATATGTGGATATTTTGAGAATTACACTCAGGAGAGGGCGGGTTATAGATTTCAGTTATGAGGAAAATGTTACCAATATAGCCATGCCGGGAGGTGTGGCGCCCTTGCAAACACAAATGTTCAATGCCCAATTGGGAAGCATTGATGATGAAAAACCAAAAAATACTCGGAAGGTACTACCAAAATCCGAGGCGGATACTTTTCCTGGTTCTATCTTGGTGGCCTCATTCAAAAGCTCCCGGGTATTCCCTGGCGAAAAAGTAAGCACCCTATATAACAGAATCACCAACATAAAAGATGATGAAGGGATGTCTGTCGAAAAAGGGAAAAAAGGGAAGAAAGGAAGCAGTGTTACGATTTCGGTCGCTTCTTCAAAAAAAAGATATCTGACTATAAATGTTTCGATTGTTCCAAGCAAAAGAGGCACCCGGGTTGATTTGTCACTTACAACAAGTGACATGTCTTACGCAACTAGGGTCGCGGATGATTTTCAAAAGATTTATGATGCTTGCAAGCCCTAAAACAACGTGTTACGTTGTTATAATTAAATGATTGGAGGAAATCATGAAAATAAAGGTACTGTTTGTTTCAATGGTTGTTGCGCTGATTGCTTTCTGTTTATTTTTAAGCGGTTGCGCCAATAGCACTGCTAACCTGCAGCGCGAAACAGCGCGCGAAATAGGAGGAAACCTCCGTCCAAGTGACGTCGAGGTCTCAAACATAAACCGTGGCGCGCTGGAGGTTACTTGGCAGGCCACAACGCCCAAGGGAGCATATGACTGCTTTGCAGACGACATGCTCCGCAGGATAAATTGCGTTCCGGTCAAAAACGCAGATAATCCTGCCCCTGCCGCGAGCAACAAGAAGAAAAGAAGGTAGGGTGAAAACACCAAGTGAACCAACCAAAGATCATCGGATCTGAGGTTGGTTCTTTTTTTATTTTACATTTTATTCACCCCACGAAATTGCTTTGCGCCCCGATCTGTTGAGGATTAGACGGTATAAGTTTTATGACTTTACAAATTTTTATGTTTTTCCACTTCCCTCTCGATAATTTCTTTCATTTTTTCTTTGAAAATTTTTCGATCAAATTTCAAAACTCTCGATCTGATATAGTCTGAATCAAACGACATTTTTTCAAACTTATTGATAGCTTTAATTATCGCTTCAGGGGATTGTTCATTAAAAAATACGCCCATTTTATTTTCTTCCATATGCTCCGGAATATCTCCGCCACGATATGCAATCAGTGGTTTTCCTGAGGCCAGGGCTTCAATTGCAACAATCCCGAAATCTTCTTCCTGCGGAAAAATAAATGCTTGGCATTGTGTGTAATATTTTTTCAGATTTTCATCATCAACCCTGCCTAAAAATTCAATGTTTGGTTTTGAAATTTTTTTCAGACGTTCCATTTCCGGCCCCCTGCCTATTATTTTCAGCTCCAGACCTAATTTGTTGAAAGCTTTGATTGCAATGTCATGTCTTTTGTATGTAATAAGCCTTCCTACCATGAGAAAATATTTTTTGGATTGCATATTTTGCGCATCGCAAGTGATAGAAAATTTGTTTGTATCGACAGGCGGATTGATGACCACAGCATCTTTGTTGTAGTATTTTTTAATCCTGCGGGCTACAAAATTTGAATTTGCAATGAAAACATCAACTCTGTCAGCGCTAATTTTATCCCATAGCCGTATATAGTTCATGGCAAACGGGATAAGCCGTTTTACAAACCTCGGAAAATAGAAATCGCGCGTGTATTTTTGGCAGTCATCCCAGGCATAACGCATCGGCGTATGCATATAGCAGATATGCAATGTTTCCGGTCCGGTAATTATTCCTTTTGCATAACTTGAAGAATCTGAAACGACTACATCATACAAAGAAAAATCGAATTGTTCGATTGCCGGCGGCATGAGCAAAGGGAAAATTCGATGTCGTTTCCGTGCGAAAGGAAATTTCTGCAGATATGAAGTATAAATACGTTTATTTTCAAAGACACCATGCATAGCATCTTTGTTATATACAATAGTGTAAATAGGAGCATAGGGATAAAGTTCGCAAAGACATTCAAGAACACGCTCCGCTCCCCCATATTGCACCAAATAGTCATGGACAAAGGCAATTTTCATAATTTTAATCAGTGCTGTTTTTTATAACATCAACCAAAACTAATTGTATTTTCTTGTTTCCATTCCAATCATCTTTTTGAATATTGCAGAGAATGTCAATATTATTTCCTTCGGTTATGTTGAAGAATTTTTCGTAACCATTAAAACAAATTGCTTCAAATATTTTTGGCGTACCATCGGATGGAGCCAAAAATAATTTAATGTGTTTATTACCGTTGCCAACAATTCTTTTTTCTTTTACAAGAAGGTTCCGCATGACAAATACGGGCTCCCTGTTCCCTTCCCCGAAAGGAGCCAGTTTTTCTAATGCTTCTACAAGCTCAAAATTAATATCTTGAAAACTTGCTTCTCCATCAACTTTTATTTCAGCCGCAAGATCAATCCCTTCGAGTTGTTTGTTGATAAGCGTATCCATTTTTTTGTAAAACTTGTCGAGATTTTTATTTTTTATACTGACTCCGGCCGCTTGCGAATGTCCTCCGAATTTTTCCAAAAGTTCAGCACATTTTTCTATAGTTTCAATTATATTTATCTGCGGAATACTGCGGAAAGATCCTTTGCTGACTTTTTCATCTTTTTGAAAAATTGCGGTGGGCTTGTTGAATTGCCCGGCAATTTTTCCGGCCACTAAGCCAACTACACCGATTGGGAAATGCTCACCAATCGCAAAAATAAATTTTTTGTCTTTGTATATATTCTGCGCTAATATCCTGACCTCTTCAACCACTTTCTCGGTCATCCGCTGCCTTTGACCATTGTTTGCTTCCAGTTCCAGTGCAGCACTCCTTGCTTTAATCGGATTATTTTCCATCAAGAGATTATAGGCGAGATTGGCATGATTGATTCTGCCCGCGGCATTTATGCGCGGCGCGATATAGTATGAAACTTTTTTTGTATCAGGAATATTTTTTTCATCAATTTGTATCCTTCCTACCGAAAACATTTCTCTGAGTCCTGGCCGGCGTGTTTTCGAAAGCACTCCTAGTCCATACTTTGCGAAAAGGCGGTTTTCGCCGATAAGCGGAACACAATCGGCAATTGTTCCAATGGCCACCAAATCAAGCATCCATTTTGTTTGTTCTCTTTTTTCATTCAGCAATTTATGATAAATCGCTTGGACGACTTTGAATGCAACCCCGATACCCGCTAAATCTTTAAATGGGTATCCCGAATCAGCTATTTGCGGATTGATGATTGCATACGCAGACGGAACAACAGAAGGAATGTGATGGTGATCGGTAATAATCACATCCATGCCTAACAAATTAGCCTTTTCGATTTCGGCAACACTTGTAATTCCACAATCGACAGTTATGATTAGCGAGACATTTTTTTTCTTGAATTCATCAATCGCATTATTGTTTATACTGTATCCTTCACTGTGCTTATCGGGAATATACACAAACGAATCAATGCCGAGAGTATCTAATGTTTCTTTCATAATTACTGATGCCGTAACGCCATCGGCATCAAAATCGCCAAAAATAGCAACGATTTCTTTTTTATCGCGGGCTTGCTCAATTCTTTTAACAACTTTTTCCATATCACGAAAAAGAAACGGGTCGCTTGAGTCCATTTCATAATCGGGAGCTATAAATTGCCGCATTTCTTTTTCCGTAGTAAATCCGCGTGAAAACAAAAGCTGCATTATTAAGGGATGCAGCGAAAGTGAAAATACGGACGGAATTTCTTTTGATTCGCTAATCAGCCATTTAGCCATAAAACTGGTTAAATTATTATCTTGACATCGATTGCGCAAGCCTTTCTTCCGTCATTATAGATAAACATCGGGTTTATATCAAATTCCTTGATTTGTTCGTTTTCGGAAGAAAAATCCATAAGAGCAGCTACAATTTCAGAAAATTCATTGATATCATAAGCAGTTTGTCCGCGCGCGCCTTCAAACAGAAAGCCCAGTTTTCCTTTTAAAATATTTTCTCTTATTCTATCTTTACCCATCGGAGGAATAAGGAAGTCAACCATTTTAAAAATTTCAGTATAAATCCCGCCTAAGCCGTATACAATAACCGGACCAAAAATTTGGTCTTTTTTTATGCCAAGTATAATTTCAGTATTTTTTTCTTGCATCGGCTGAACGATAAACCGCTCTTTCGGAAAGTTATCGCGCAACTTTTCGATTGCCAAATTTAGGCCAGCCTTGTCTTTTATGCCAAGTATCAGAGCTTGCTTGTCCGATTTATGCAATACTTTATCGCTATCAACTTTCAGCGCCACGGGATAATCTACTTCCTCCGGTGTCCCGGCAGACGGTAAAATCTCGTAAAATTGCGCGCATTTTATTCCATATTCTTCCATGACTTGCGCAGATTCGCCAAATAGAAGAGCTTTTCTTTTTTGCGCACGGGCTTCGGATATAATTTTAGCAATTTTATTTTTACGTTCTGGCAAATCTCTTCTTTCATTTTCCGTAACTTCAGTTTTTCTAAAAATACTCCACTTATAATATTGATCCAGCGCACGCACTGCGCTTTCGGGATCTGAAAAGTTGGGAATATTATTTCTTTTTAGGTGCAAAACTGATTTTTTTGTTCGTTCACCACCAATAAAAACAGCCAGTATAGGCACTTCGCTTGTTTTTTCCGCTGCAATAATCATTTCGCCAATTTTTTCAACCGGCGTTTGTTCTTGGGGGGTGAGCAGGCAAATAATTGAACCTGCATTTTTTTTGTTTAAAATTTTCAAAACCTCCGTGTATCTATCCTCTCTAGAATCACCCAGAAGATCAACGGGGTTTTGCACGGACGATTCGCTTGGCAAGCATTTTTGAAGTTCTTCTTTCGTTTTTTTATCAAATTCCGCCAATATAATTTCTTTACCTCTAAAAGCATCTGTCGCAAGCACGCCAGCTCCTCCCGCATTGGTAATCACCGCAACCGCGTTGTTTTTCGGCGCATCTATAAATGAAATCAATTTCAGTAAATCAAAGAAATTATCCAAATCATCCGCCCTAATTATGCCAGCGCTTTCAAATGCTGTATTGATAATTTCATCGCTACCAGCAAGCGCTCCGGTATGAGAAGAAATTGCCTGTTGTGACTTTGCAGTTTTTCCGGCCTTTAAAATAACGATTGGTTTTTTTATTGAAATTTTTCTGGCTTTTTCTAAAAATCGCGCACCATCTTTTATACCTTCTAAATACATCCCGATGACTTTTGTCTCTCTGTCTTCGGCTAAATATTCTAAAAGTTCAACTTCGCCAAGCTGCATTTGATTTCCTATCGAAACTATATTCGAAAATCCCAGGTGTTCTTCTTTGGCTTTATCCATAAGTGCTACCGCCAATGCGCCGGACTGTGAGATAAAGGCGATATTTCCTGCTTCGGGCATCCCGCCAGCAAAAGAAGCGTTCAGTTTGAGCCCAGGCACGATAAATCCCAAACAATTTGGTCCCAGGATATTCAAGTTATATTTTTTTGCTAAATTCAAAAGTTTTTGTTCTCGCTGCGCGCCTTCTTCTCCAATTTCCGAAAAACCCGAGGAAATAATGACGAAATTTTTTACATTTTCCGCGCCATCTTGCACAACATCCAATACTAATTTTGCCGGCACACACACAACGGCTACGTCAATTTTTTTCTTAATTTTACTTAAGGAAGCATGGCAACGTCTCATCTTTAAAATTTTGTATGCGGGATTGACCAAATATACTAATCCGCTGGCGTATCCCAGTTTCAGAATATTTTCCGCAAGAATCGTTCCAATCTTACCTTTTTTATTGGAAGCACCCGCAATCGCAATGGATTGCGGATTGAAAAGCGTATGCAAACCCTCACACCAAGAGCTTTTATGCTGATGTGTTTTATGTTGTAAGGTGTTTTGGTGTGAGGGTAAATTATTTTTTTTCATTTTGTAATAATTTTTATATATCCTCCTTTCTTTGCTTGAAATTGAGAGAATATTTTTTATTATTATATATCTTACCTATAAGATAGTTTAGGAGCCATGTCGCCGCAATAATGCCTATAAAATAAGCAGCTCCGATTGCAGTAATTTTGGGAAATTCATTTTTTGTTATAAACCCGATTATAGCCGAAATCACCCCTATACTGGTGATTACTTGCAAAGATTGTATTCCCCTGCTGGTGCTTTGATTTTTTATTTCAACAAGATTTTGAATTGAAGACAAAAGGTATTCGTTTGTCATCTTCCACAGCTCCTTTATGTATTCAAGCGTGTCAGTCAGTGTTTCAAATTTAAATTGAAAAAGCGTAGACAGGTGGCTCTCGACATTAACCTTTTTGCTGATTGCTGCTCTAGTTCTCACATAAGATCCCATCTGATTTATGCGATTGTTTATGAGACTTATCGCAGTTTGATAACCATCAAGCTTACTGCGGATATTTTCGACTTCTTTTCCGGAAATTTCTTTTTGGTCTTTTATTTTTGCTATTTCTTCCCAGACATCTCTGTGAATTTGCAAATATTTTTCCAATTGATCTTTAAATTCTCTGAAAAAAATTAGATTCTCCACCAATTCCGTAGCCTCACTATTATTTTCGTTTGGTACCTGAACTAAAATATAATCATGCGCTTTCAGGACCGAAACATTCTGAGATGATATTTTATTATATATATGTCCAATCTTCTCAGAAAGTTTATCCATTTCATCTCCGGCGCCGGTTGTTCTGATTATGGTGGGATGATTAATTTCTATATTAGCCAATAGTTTCGGAGTTGGTGCGCCTAAAGAAAATATGTAGGTGATGGCTGGATTAAGAAAGTCGTGAAAATATTTTTCCAATTGTTTTTTTGATTTTTCAATATCATCGGAGCAAATCTCGAGAATATAAAGACCATCCTCGTAGTAACGTATCTCTATGCCCTGTTCCGTTTTAGCTTTTATGTATTCAAGATAACTGGCTTCTCGCGTAATCTCAATCAGCCCCAGTTTTTTATGGAGGGCTTTTAATTTTTTTTGATTAAGCGCTAATTTAGATTTCCCTAAAATAAAAAAATCATATATTTCCGAAAGGTGCAATGTTGTCCGCTGATACCAGCCCCCGTAAGTAATCGTATTTTTTGTTTTTGCCATACGAAATATTTTTATGTTTAATGCATAACTTTATTATATTATTTTTTAAACAAAAAAGCGAGCCGTTTTTTCGGTTCGCTTTTTATCTATTTTATAGCCCTGTTTTCCCTAAATCCTCGATAATCCCCTTTTGTTCCCTCGTTGGATTTTTGGGAATGTTAACGATGATTGTCACTATCTGATCTCCTCTCCCTCCGCGTCCAAGCTGTGGCACACCTTGTCCCTTAATACGAAATGTTTCTTCTGACTGAGTTCCACTTGGAATTTTCATAATAACTTGGCCATCAATTGTCGGAACGCTTATTTTGCCGCCGAGCACTGCTTGTGAAAATGAAATGCGTTCGGTCGAAAAAATATCATTTCCCTTTCTTTTAAATTTACTGTGCGATCTTACGTGAACTGTTACATATAAATCTCCGCTCGATCCTCCCCGTTCACCGGCCTCTCCATATCCTTGCAGGGAAATTGTCTGACCGTCGGCAATTCCTGCCGGAATGTCTATCTGGATAGTTTCTTGTTCTTTAACTCTTCCGTTACCGTTACATTTGTGACATTTTTTGGAATATATTTTGCCCATTCCTTCACATGCGGGACAAATAGAAACTTGCTGAAAAGATCCAAAGAAACTGCGTGTGATTTTTTTGACCTGACCGCTGCCCTTGCACGTAGAACACGTTTCTTCTTTTGATCCTGGTTCGCCACCGCTACCTCGGCACACACTGCAAGCGATGTTTCTCAAAAGAGAAATTTCGCGTTTTGCGCCTGTTACAATTTCTTTAAAATCTATTTCTGCATCAATTTGAATATCTCTTCCTGCTTTATGCGTATTCTGTCTTTGTCTGCCTCCGAAATTTCCGCCAAAAATATCTGAAAAAATATCTTCAAATCCTCCGCTAAAATCGAAATTTTGACCTTGCTGAAATCCAGAAAAATCAAACCCTTCAAATCCCCCGAAGCCCCCTTGCCCGCCTTGAGCAGATTGAAAAGTGCGGCCGAATTGGTCATATTGTTGGCGCTTCGTTTTATCAGAAAGTACCTGATAGGCTTCGTTGATTTCCTTAAATTTATTCGCATCGCCTCCTTGTTTATCGGGATGATGTTTGTGGGCAAGCTTTCTGTAGGCTTTTTTTATTTCGTCATCGGAAGCGCCCTTTCCAACACCGAGAATGTCATAATAATTTCTCGCCATATGTGATAGAATTCATTATTTTTGTTACCTCTATATAATAAACCTAAATAAAAAAATTAGCAATCCCCCGGGGTGAGTGCTAATCAGCATTGTCATTCCGAGCGAAGTCGAGGAATCTATGTATTAAAATCCAGATCCTTCGATTTCACTGCGCTACACTCAGGATGACATTTACCTTAAGCTATCATTTCCCTTTGGACCGTGACTGTTTTTATTTCAATCAGTCCAAAACGCACCAGTATTTTAAATACAAAAATAACAATGGCAAACCACAGCAAGCTTAAAATTGAGCCCAGCGGCCAAATTGTTAGGAATAAAATTGTGGCAATGATATAAGAATAAAAAGAGGATTGCGAATCACCGCTTATTTTAGGCTGGAAAAAATCATTGATTTTTTTATCTACAAGCCCGGCAAACACATCGGATATTTTTTCGTCCCCATTTATATCACGTCCAACCATTTGAGAAAGCTGTTTTCGTCCCTCTAATAAAATCAGTTCGCTATTTTTCTGCGAAAGCTGGGTTTGGGAATCGGATATTTGCCGAAGCGCTTCTTGCTTTAATGCCACCCTCTGTTCGGACGGCAAATTTTCCGGAATCTGTTGATCTATCATCTCATCTGTGAAAAGTGAATTAGCGTCAGCATTTTTTTGTTGAGATTGAACTATAAATTGATCAACTGTCAAACCTTCTTTTTGTATGGATTTTAAATTCGGATTAATCATGACCAAAACAGGCTGGATTAATTTCGACGTAATCAAGCTGAGATCTAATTTTGGAACAACTCTTTGCTCCCTAGCATTATTTATTGCAAAAAAATATTGACTGGAAATTACCAAAGCCAGAGCCAGAACTATTTTGAATTTTCCGGTATAAAGTGATTTCCATAAATCGATTTTTATATTAAGATCCAGGTTTTTTCTGATATCTCGCAAAGCCGCAAGTATTAGAAGAATACAAAATATCAAAAGGATGAAGTGCCACAAAGAAAAAGCGAAGATAAGACTCAAGAAAAAAGATGTGAGTATCGCGAATTCCAAAGCAATTTCCTGGCGGATAAGAATGGCCGCTAAACACATCGCGATGATGTACAAAGAAAATATCGCCAGGGACAACAACCATGCGTTTGCGCCGGAAATTTTAGGAGCATTAAAAATAGAGAGCCACGAAAAAAATCCGGAAAGCAGGAGGAATCCCAATAGGCCATACTTTAAAATGTTTCTTTTTCCGCCCGTGGCGGATCCGCCTTGGGCGGACATTTTATTATTATTTGATAATTGCATTGACTTGCTTTATAAACATTTTACAGTCCAAAAAATTAATTACAGTATACCACAAAAAACACAACTCTCTGCTTGAATTAAAATATTTATTATAAATTAGGCCTTAACAAAGCCAGTAACTCCCCTCTTGACTTTTTCGATGTTCTGTAATATAATCTGAAGTTAGAATAAAAAATAATAAAAATATATTTGGGGAGGTATTGTAAATGTTCTCACTATTTCTATCGTTCCTTCTGACAATAGTAGCCGGTTTTCTTCTGTATCACATAATGAACTTGGCATACAGAATTGGCCATGACGAGTTGGCTAGCGGATGGGGCTTGCCATCCACGTGGTTCAAAATTCTCTTATTGGAAATTGTCATGTCCACGGGGATATTTTATGGCATATCCCTGGCCAATACAAATTTTTTATTAAATACACTTGTGGCCGGTTCTTGCGGCAAAATATTTATCGGCGCGATAATTTGGGAAGGTCGTCGCATCCGTAAAACTTCAGAGACCACGAATCAAAGTTAGGCGCTCATCGCTAGCATCTAACCTAAAAACCTCAACGCTCGGCGTTGGGGTTTTTAAATTTCCTAAAAATTTTTAATTTCAAAATAATTTAATTGTTAAACCATCCCTATAATCGCAATCATAGCCTCTAGGGGTTCTGTTTTATCGCGGCGGAAGGAAAAAAGATTTTCTGAGCAATAGGTACAATCCGAATCGCTATCAATATTTTTTTCTTTGACATTAAGAGTTAGCAGTTGTTTTTTTATAATCCCCTTTAAATCCACAAATATTTTTTCTTCTCTTCGCAAAACGAATTCTGGATATTCCGAAAATTTTTCCATGATATCTTTGTTTATTTCAAAATGGCAATCATTAATTCCCGGACCCAAAAATACGTGGATATTTTCAGTGTTTCCTCCGGCTTCAATAATTTTCTCAAGTATATTTCCAATGATGCCCCCAGCAATTCCACGCCAACCAGCGTGCGCGAGACCTATAATGTTCTGCTTAGCATCATAAAAATACACAGGGATACAGTCGGCTGCTGTGATAGCTAAATACAAATTATTTTGTTTTGTAATCAGTCCGTCGTCATTCTTTATTATCTGCAAATGAGCATCTTTAATAAGTTTTACATTCGTTCCATTTTTTAAATAAGCATAAACAACATTCTCGGATTTTATCCCGATTTTTTTGAAATATTTTTTTCTGTTTTTTTCTGTTTTTTTATCCAGCCTCCAATCCTTATCAAAAAGTTTCATAGAACCATCTTCCTTTCCGGACATAGCAGCGACAACTTTGGGAAATTGTTTAAAATATTTTTTCATCTTTTTATTATACCATGTTAAAAAGCGGATAAATGTTCTATCCGCTTTCTAGTATTCATAATGCATCCTCCCGGCCTCTTCCAGAACAACTTGAACAATCTTAAGTTCATTAGGAAAGGCCATTTTTAAGCTTTCTTCGAGACTTATGCCAAGCTCGTCATTATTCGAGAAATCTTCGACATAGTCACAAATTGCGACAATTGTTGCAATTTCCAATATTTCCTCTACAATCTGTGGCTGCCAAACCGAAGGAAAATCCTGGCTTGTAAGTCCCTGCCCTTTTTCATACAACGCATGGTGAAATCCGGCGCAATATGCCACAAAAAGATGTGTTTTCTTGCGGACTTGGTAAGTTATAATCGCCTCTTTTTTCACTTCCGCATATTCCGCATCTGTGATATTGCGACCATCAAGTAAACAACTTGGCAAAATCATCTTACCTGCATCATGCATGAGCCCTGCAAAAAAAGCAGCTCTTGCATCTTTTTTCATCCTCAGTGCTACGGCCTCCGCCATTAGCGCCACGTTTTCCGTGTGTACCCTGATGGGAGCATGATTAAAGCTCATCAGGCTCAGCATAACTATAGTGGCGGTATCTAAGCCGCCCTCGGGATGATAATTCTTAATTTTTTTCATGATGTCTCTTCTAAACATCATCATTCTTTCTAGCCCCATTGATCTGTCCATCCTTTCTTCTTAAATTTTGTTGTTAAAATAACTATCAAAAAAGTCTATAAAAAGTATTACAAAAAGTCAAGCATAAATTTCAATAAATTGGGCGGGTAATCAAAGATTTGATTTCCCGCCCAATAAAATGCGATTAGCCTCCCCTGAAAGATTTGGAATTGAAAGAAAAGCACATGGATTGAAGTTTACTTACAACATCCGGTCTGTGAGCCAATAGTATTGTTTTTAGCCTACGCTTTAATTTAACCGGAATCCGAACACTCAGATCCATGACTTCCTTTGCTCCCCTGATCGACAATGTAATGTTGTCCAAGGGGATAGAAAAATAATTTTCTTCGATAAAAGAAATTATCTTTGGATCTCCGGCCTTAATGAGACCAAAAACATGCTTCTCCCATTTTTCTTTCTTTTTTTTATCTTCCCGTTTCAAAAAATTTTCTAGGCTTGTATTTGTGTTCACAAATTCACCTCTCTTTTCTGACGTTTGCCCATTATAACACGGGGTAACAAAAAACAATAACTTGAATTTCTTTAATTTAAAAAGGTACTGCCAGGATTGAACAGTACCTTTTTTATAACTACAACTATACCGAGAAGCTTGTTTACGTCGAGCTCTGGGTTTTGCCATTGATTTTCTTTATCGTATACTCCCGCAAGTCAAGTGTTCTGAGTGTTTCCTCAACTTCAACCAATGGTTTTTCGCCAGGCATATGTATGAATATAAATACCTTTCCGCTATCTTGCTCTGCCATATACCATGCCATGGCACACACCTCCTTTATGCGTCCTTAGCGTTTTTTAGAAATTCTTTCATTATCCTGGGATCCCATGCTATAAATCCGCCCTTCTTTTTCCAGTGTCCAAGAGCTATCGTGGTCACGAAAAATGCGGTAATAACAGCAGGAATACTGCCCCAGCATGAATACAGAAAAAGACCCAGCATAGTTAAAAAGATAATGTCTCCTGCCATTGCTCCGAATTGTATAAAATACAAAGCGGCTATTTTTAAAAGATATAAAAAACGCTTCATGATTTCACCTCTCTATTCTTTTTTTAAGTAGCTTATTGACTGTTTATTTAAGCACCCTTTCTTCTTTTTGTCAAAAAGTAAATACCTATCTTCAACAATCAATTGCAACGCTATTATATAATTAAGAAAATTAATTAGAAAATAGCTTATGCAAAAGAAAAGAGAATTTAGGCAGTTAACTCTAGATGATA
>Ga0247841_10002857_pt1 | contig 33274 bp, 24 predicted proteins | sample LaCruzMarch2015__2_FD_192410 | JGI IMG/M metagenome (GOLD analysis project Ga0247841, IMG submission 192410) | Freshwater microbial communities from meromictic Lake La Cruz, Castile-La Mancha, Spain - LaCruzMarch2015_18m | ecosystem: Environmental > Aquatic > Freshwater > Lake | place: Spain...
GCGATGGTGGAGGGTTCGGCGAACATCTGCAAGTTCATCATCGCCCAGGATCAACTGGGGATCCGCAAGGCGAACCGATAGAGGGTGCCGGCGGCCGGGGCGGTCCCCGCCTGTTTGGGGTTGCAGAATCAGGGATGGGCAGGATCTATAGGACGTTGAGAAAGGAACAGGATAGATGAGACCTTATTTTACAAAGATGGACGATTTGGGGAAGCCGCTTCGCCCCGTGCAACTGGAACGGATGCGGGAGAGTGCGGTCCAGGCCGAGTCGATCATGAGGGAGATCGATGCGGAAGTCGAGCGGATCAAGAACTTCGGCATTCCGGCGGAGAAGGTTCACGAACGGGGAGAGATGACGGTCTGGGACCGGATCGAATACATCGTTGATCCGGGGACCTTCTGCCCCCTCCATACCATTTTTGATCCGGAGAACGAGGAATCGGGCAGCACGGGGGTGGTGGACGGCCTGGCGCGGATCGCCGGGAAGTGGTGCGTGCTGATCGGGTTCAACAACAAGTGGATCGCCGGGGCGTGGATCGCCGGGCAGGCGGAGAACAACCTCCGGGTGACGGACCTGGCTAAGATCATGAATCTGCCCTTGGTGTGGCTGGTGAACTGTTCCGGCGTGAAGCTGCCGGAGCAGGAGAAGGTCTATGCCAACCGCCGCGGCCAGGGGACCTGCTTTTTCCGGCATGCAGAACTGGAGCAGATGGGGATTCCGGTCCTGGCAGGGATCTACGGGACGAACCCGGCGGGCGGCGGCTACCAGGGAATCAGCCCGACGATCCTTTTGGCCCACAAGAAGGCCAACATCGCGGTGGGCGGCGGCGGCATCGTCAGCGGCATGAGCCCCAAGGGGTACTTTGATGAGGAGAGCGCCGAGGAGCTGATTACGGCGACGCGCCACTTCAAGGCCGTTCCTCCCGGAAGCGTGAAGATCCATTACGACTCCACCGGATTTTTCACCGCCGTTTTTGAAGAGGAGACCCAGGTTCTCGATGCGCTGAAGGGGTACATGGCGGAGATGCCCGCCTACAATCCGCGGTTTTTCAGGGTGGCGCCGCCTGCAGAGCCGAAATATTCTCCGATGGAGATCGCCTCGATCGTCCCGGTCAATCCAAAGGCCGGCTACGACTTCGACAACGTCCTGGCGCGGCTGGTGGACAATTCGGAGCACATGGAATTTCGTCCGGGTTACGGGCCGGAAGTCTATACGGGCCTGGTGAAGGTGGACGGATTTCTGATGGGGGTGATCGGGAACCGGCACGGTCTGTTGCCCAACTATCCGGAGTATACCAACGAGTACATCGGGGTGGGCGGCAAGCTCTATCGGCAGGGGCTCATCAAGATGAACGAGTTCGTGACGCAGTGCGGCCGGGATCGCGTACCGCTTGTGTGGCTCCAGGATACGTCGGGAATCGATGTCGGGGATACGGCGGAGAAGGCGGAATTGCTGGGACTGGGACAGTCACTTATCTATTCCATCGAGCAGACGAACCTGCCCATGATGCTCGTCGTCCTGCGCAAGGGGACGGCGGCGGCCCACTACGTGATGGGGGGGCCGACGGCCAACAACAACAACGCCTTCACGCTGGGGACGCCGGCGACGGAGATCAACGTGATGCACGGGGAGACGGCGGCGGCGGCCAGTTATGCAAGGCGTCTGGTAAAGGAGAAGGACGCCGGCAAGCCGCTGGGACCGGTGATCGACAAGATGAACGAGATGGTCAGGCACTACGAGGAGACGTCGAAGCCGATCTACTGCGCCAAGAAAGGTTTTGTCGACGAGGTGGTCCGCTTCGGGGAGATCCGCCGGTACATGGTCGCCTTCGCGGGCGGCGTCTACCAGAACCCGCGCTCGATCTGTCCCCACCACCACATGCTGCTGCCGAGGCTGATCCGGTCGCAGGTCGTCAAGGGGCTGGATCGGCCGGTGTGAGAAAAACGCCGCTGATACAGAACTATGCGCAATGAGGACCATAGGGGGATTTGAATCTTGAAAGAGAAGAATGAAGAATTGAAGGCGAAGGGAGACCTTGCACGTCTGGGGGGCGGACAAAAACAAATCGACAAGCAGCACGAACGTGGGAAGCTCAGTGCAAGGGAGCGAATCGATCAGTTGGTGGATCCGGGGAGTTTCATGGAGATCGAGATGTTCGTCACCCATCAGACGACCAAGTTCGGCATGGATAAGGAGAAGTTTTACGGCGATGGGGTGGTCACCGGTTCGGGCAGGATCGCCGGGCGGCTGGTCTATCTCTATTCGCAGGATTTTACGGTCATGGGGGGGTCGCTGGGGAAAGCGCACGCGAGCAAGATCTGCCATGTGATGGATCTGGCGATCAAGGTCGGCGCCCCCATCATCGGGTTGATCGATTCCGGCGGCGCCCGGATACAGGAAGGGCTGGGACAGTACGGCTCTATCTTCTTCCGCAACACCATGGCCTCCGGCATCGTGCCGCAGTTTTGTCTGATCCTGGGTCCCTGCGCTGGCGGGGCGGTCTATTCGCCCGCCCTGTGTGATTTTGTGTTCATGGTGGACGGGATCAGCAAGATGCACATCACCGGGCCGAATGTGATCAAGGCGGTGACGGGAGAAGAGGTGACAGCGGAGGAGCTCGGGGGCGCCAAAGTCCACAGCCAGAAGAGCGGTGTCGCGCATCTGGTGGCCAAGACCGAGCAGGAGTGCTTTGAGCAGGCGAAAAAGCTGCTGGGTTTCCTTCCGGCTAACTACCGGGAGACGCCTCCGGGGGTCTCGTCACCCGATGACCCGGACCGCCCGACGGAGGAGATCGAGGGGATCATTCCCGACAATCCGCAACGGGCGTACGATATGAAGAAGATCATCCGTCTCGTGGCGGATGACTATGATTTTTTTGAGATCCAGGAGGATTTTGCGAAGAACATCATCATCGGCTTTGTCCGGCTGAACGGAAGCAGCGTGGGGGTGATCGCCAATCAGCCGATGGTCAGCGCCGGCTGTCTGGACATCGACGCCTCGGACAAATCTGCCCGCTTCATCCGTTTTTGCGACGCCTTCAACATTCCGATACTGAATCTGGTGGACTGCCCCGGGTATCTGCCGGGAAAGCAGCAGGAATATGGCGGGATCATCCGCCACGGCGCGAAGACGCTCTATGCCTACTGCGAGGCGGTTGTGCCGCGGGTTTCGGTGATCGTGAGAAAGATCTACGGGGGTGCGATGTCGGGGATGGCGGTTTCGAAGTTGGTGGGGACGGATTTTACGATCGCCCTGACGACCGCGGAGATCGCAATCATGGGCCCCGAAGGGGCGGCGAACATCATCTTCAAGGATGAGATCGCCCAGGCGGAAGACCCCAAGGCGATGCGGATTCAGAAGGTGAACGAGTACCGTCAGAAGTTTGCCAATCCCTATGTGGCTGCCGAAGAGGGGTGGATCGATGCGATTATCGAGCCGAAGGTGCTGCGTTCCTACCTGATCGGGGCATTTGAGCAGTTGAAGGGAAAGGTTGAGCTGCGGCCCGGCAAGAAGCACGGGACGATCCCCATGTGATGCAGGGCAGCCCGAAATAAACCAAAGGAGAGGACCCATGATCAAGAAGGTTGAGCATATCGGCGTGGCGGTTGAGAACATCGAGAAGTCGATTCATATTTTTAAGGATCTCCTGGGGATTCCACTGGAAAAGGTGTACGAATCGGATGTGATCAAGACGAAGATCGCCTTTTTCCCGGTGGACGGCTGCACCATCGAGCTGATCGAGCCGATGGATCCGTCGAGCCCGGCGGCGAAATTTATCCAGAAGCGGGGGGAGGGGATCCACCACATCTGCCTGGGGGTTGAAAATGTTGAGGCGGCGCTGCGCCACTATGAATCCCTGGGGATTGAGCTTCTCAACAAGACGCCGCGCAAGACTGAGGATGGGCGTATCATCGCGTTTTTGAACCCGAAAAGCACCAATGGCATTTTGATTGAGTTGGAGGAGATCGGCGCCGAGCATCCGGCATGAGGGAGGAGAAGGAACATGACGAAAAAAGCGGGAGAGACAGAGGTTCGTCCCGTGGTTTCCATCCTGGGGACGCCGGTGAAATGTTTTTATGGGCCGGAGGATCTGCCGGATTTCGATTATAAGGAGAAGCTCAATGATCCCGGGGAATACCCCTTTACGCGGGGCGTCTATTCGACGATGTACCGGAGCTCCCTGTGGACGATGCGGCAGTATTCGGGCCAGTCGACCCCGGACAGCACCAACGAGCGTTTCAAGTATCTGCTGAAGAACGGTCAGACGGGATTGAGCCTGGCTTTTGATCTGCCGACGCAGATCGGTCTGGATTCCGATATGCCCCTGGCGGAGGACGACGTCGGCAAGTTGGGTGTTGCGGTGGACTCCCTGGAGGATTTTGAGCGGATTTTCGACGGAATTGCGCTGGATCAGATCTCGACGTCGTTTACGATCAACGCGACGGCGCCGATCATTCTGGCGATGTATGTCCTGGTGGCTCAGAAGCAGGGGGTGGAGCCCAAAAAGCTGCGGGGGACGATCCAGAACGACATCCTGAAGGAGTACATCGCCCGCGGGACATGGATCTTCCCCCCGGAACCATCGATCAAGCTGGTAGGCGATCTGGTGGAGTATTGCAACAAGGAGATTCCGCGGTTCAACGCGATCAGCGTCTCCGGGACGCATATCATGGAATATGGGGCCAATACGGTACAGGCCGTGGCCCTGGCGATATCGATTGCGGAGGTCTATATCCGGGAAGTTCTGAAGCGGGGATCCCGGATCGACGAGATTGCGCCGCTGTTCTCGTTCCATCTGCCGATCGGGGGGCGTGATTTCAACTTTTTTGAAGACATTGCCCGGCTTCGGGGGGCGCGCAGGTACTGGGCGAAATTGATGAAGGAGAAGTATGGCGCCAAGGACAAGCGATCGCTTCAGTTCCGGTTTTCCACCGGGGGGATGGGAGGCGGGCTGACGGCCGAGCAGCCCCTGAACAATATTGCCCGGGCGTCGATCTATGCGATGGCGGCTGTTTTTTCAGGGACAAGGTCGCTCAATCTGGCCTGCTTCGATGAGGTTTATGCGATTCCGTCGGATCTTGCAATCCGGACCTCTTTGCGGGTGCAGCAGATTCTGGCCTATGAGACGGGAGTAGCCGATGTGGTGGATCCTCTGGGCGGATCCTACTATGTGGAGGCGCTGACCGATGGGATGGAGGCGAAGATCGGCGAAATCATCGGAAAGATTGAGAGCGACGGCGGGATCGTGAAGATGATCGAAAGCGGCGCCATTCAGCGGGAGCTGGCCCGGCAGAGCTATGCGATTCAGAAGAGGATCAGTTCCGGGGAAAAGGTTCTGGTCGGGGTGAACAAGTTCAAGGTGAAGGAAGAGGAGAGAGACCTGGAGGTTTACAAAACGGATCCCGAGACGATCAACCGTCAGCTTCAGCGGCTGAAGGCCGTTAAAGAGAACCGCAACCAGGGGAAGGTGGAGAGCGCCTTGCAGCAGCTTGAGTCGGCTGCCGGCCGCGGCGACAATCTCATTCCTTATCTGTTCGAGCCGTTGAAGGCAAAGGCGACCGTCGGCGAAATCATCGATACCCTGAAGAAAGTTTACGGGACCTTTAAAGAACCGACGACGGTTTAGAGACCACTGGGGGAGGGTTTCATGGAAACGAAAAAGACGATTCGTATATTGATTGCCAAGATTGGCCTGGACGGGCATGATGTCGGCGCCAAGGTGCTGATCTTCTGGCTCCGGGACCAGGGCATGGAGGTGATTTATACTGGATTGCGCCAGAGCGTGGAGCAGGTGGTGGAGGTGGCCCTTCAGGAAGCGGTGGACGTGATCGGGGTGAGCATCCTTTCGGGGTCGCATGTCTCCATTGCCAAGAAGTTGCTCAAGAGAATCCATGAGCGTGAACTGGATGACGTTCTGGTCCTCTTCGGCGGGACCATCCCGAAGGATGACATCGCGGTTTTGAAGAGCACCGGAGTGCATGGCGTCTTTCCCTCACATGCAAAGCTCGAGGAAATCTCGGCGTTCATCAAGGAAAATGCCAAACGGACAGGGGGGTAACATGGGCGACATCGCTGATCGTATCCGACATCGGGAATCCCTGGGCAAGATCATGACAGCCGAAGAGGCTGCCCTGCTTTTCCGGGACGGGATGCTGGTTGCAACATCGGGGAATCCCCTCATGGGTTATCCGAAAGCGACGTTTCTGGCCCTGTCGGAGCGGATCAAAAGGCAGGGCGGGATCCGAATCGATCTGTTGTGCGCCGGGCCGCTGGGTTCTGAAGTGGAAGATATTCTTGTCGATGCCGGCGGGATCAGAACGAGGATCGGCGCCATCGGCGGCGAGAAGCTCAGGGCGGCCATCAATCGGGGAGAGGTGAAATTCATCGAAGGCAAGGGGGCGCAACTGCCGCTCCAGGTGAAAAGAGGGTGGTACGGACCGGTCGACATCGCGGTCGTTGAGGCGATCGGGCTGACCTCGGAGGGACATATCATCCCTTCGACGGCGGTTTATGATTCTCCCGAGTGGATCGATGCCGCCTCTCAAGTGATCGTTGAAATCAACCTTAACCGCCCGATGGCCATGGAGGGATTGCATGACGTGTATCAGAAGGGCGGCGATCCCATTCCGATCGTCGGCAACCCCCTGAAGCGGATCGGCGTGCCCTATTTTCAGGTCAATCCGGAGAAGATCAAGGGGATTGTTCTGTCGGATCGGGGCGACAAGCCGTCCGGTGAACCCACGCCGGATCGCATGGGCGCCGTGCTCGGCCGGCATCTCCTCGATTTTTTCAAGAAGGAGATTGCCGCCGGACGGTTGAGCGAGCCCCTGCCTCCCATCGAGCTCGGCGTGGGGGATCTTGCGGGCCATGTCATGAGGAAAATCGGTGCGAGCGACTTCACCCATTTTCGGTTTCACCTGCCCGCCATCACGGATCCCGTGCTGGAGATCGTCGAGGCGGGAAAGGTGGACTGGGTTTCGGGAATGGCCCTGAGGCTCTCCCCGGAGGCATGGGGGAGATTCCAGGCGAATCTTGACCGCTACAAGCAGTGCATGGTGCTGCGTCCCGTAACGATCTGCAATTCACCTGAAATTATTCAACGGTTGGGGGTGATCGGGATTAACGGCTGTCTGGAGATGGATCTCCAGGGGCAGGTGAATTCGAGCCATGTGCTGGGAGCCAAGATCCTGACCGGCATCGCCGGGTCGTATGATTTTTCCCGGAACGGCCTCTACTCGATCTTTGTCGGTCCGTCGACGGCCAAGGGTGGGAAGATCTCAGCGATCGTCCCGATGGTTTCCCATGTGGATCATACGGAGCATGATGTGGATATCCTGGTGACGGAACAGGGGCTGGCCGATCTGCGCGGATTGGATCCCCGGGAGCGGGCTCGGGAGATCATCCGGCAATGCGCACATCCCCATTACAGGGAGATGTTGTCGGACTACCTGGCCCGGGCTGAAAAGGAACCGGGACACATCCCTGTCTTGCCGGAGGAATCCGGTTCATTTCATTTGCGCCTCACGCGATCCGGCAGTATGAAAAAATCTGAATAATTCGGAAAAAATTTCTTGACAAATTGGCTGTAGATGTTAGATTGTGCGCGAATATCGACAGACGAAACATAATTTCACTGTATGAAACAACTTGCCTGAGAGGTTGCTCCATGAATTGCGATCATCAATCTTGTCTCGGGTTTGTTGCATCGGTTCTCCTCCTGAATGTTGTTCCTGCTCAGGTATTGATAAAATTTCGATCAAGCATCGTATTCATATCAAAGACCATCCCCATACAGGTATGGGGATCCGGAAGATCCTTGATAGAAAGATGATTCCAACAAGGAGGATAAAAGATGTCAGAAATGTACAGTTTGGCTGATGCGACCATGAAAGTCATTCAGGATCGGCGCAGCATCCGGGAATGGACGGATGAACCCGTTTCCGAACAGGACTTGGCATTGATCCTGGAAGCGGGCCGGCAGGCGCCTTCAGGCGAGAATGCACAGCCATGGCGGTTTATCATTGTGACGACTGCGGATGTGCGCAAGAAACTGGGAGCGCTGGCAGGCGGGGCAAGCGGACGCCGCTTCACCGCCGAGTATGTCACCAATCAAATGCAGGAAAGATTCAAAGGACTCGAGGACGAAGCCAAGAAAAAGGCCGCCTTTGAAAAATTGACCTCGGGACAAGTGTCCGCTTTTTCCGCAAATGCGCCCCTCAGCATTGTCGTCTGCGGCAAGAAAGACGTTTGGGATATGCCATATGATACGTCGGCTGCCATTGAAAATATGCTGCTGATGGTGACGGCGCTGGGTCTTGGCGCCTGTTGGGTAATTGCGCCCTGTTTCGATGCACGTGACGAAGAACGCACGAAAGCTTTGTTGGGCATTCCGGAAGGATTCAAAGCGATCAGCGTCATTTCGATCGGCCGTCCCACACGCCCGCATCGGCAACGCCCCCGCATCGCTATCAACCAGCTCGTCTTTTCAGAAAAATGGGGTGAACCTTACTACAAGGAGCAAGTATGAATCATCAGACGATTTCTAAGGATTATGCCAACGACCTCATCTTTGAGATGGAAAAAGCCTTCTGGGATGAGCGGGGCAAGGGGGCGCGCTTCCGATTGACGACGGTGGGGCGCGAGTTTTTCAAGACAAAGTGTCTTCCACGGCTCCAGTCGTCCGAGATTAATGATATGATTGAGACGATTGAGGGGGTCCTCCGGGAGAACGGGATTGCCGCCCGCATGTCCGCAGAAAACGATGGCAAGCTGCTACGCTTGCGGATCGAGGGTTGTGCGCATCGGCCCGTTGAAGACAGGATGGTTGCACACGAAACCAAACCGTTCACTTGTGTGCCGGCCAATCTGATCGTGCTGGCCATGGATGAAAAGTTAAACCGTCCCGCGGAATTAGCCGAAATCAAGTTGGAAGAAGGCGCTTGTCAGGTTCTGATTGTTTTATTTGATAAGAGGCCTGTTTAAATTAGGAGGCGCGCGTGGAAAAAATGACAACACTTGCGGAAGCCGTTGCGTCCATCCCGTCAGGCTCGCACGTGACCCTTCCGGGATTCCCGATCACCCGCTGTGCGATGGCGTTTGCGCGGGAAGTCATTCGCCAGGGCATCAAGGGTCTGACCCTCTCGCAGTGTGTAGGCGCGATGGATGCGGACATGCTGGTAGGCGGCGGCGCAGTTGCACGCCTTATCTATGGCGGCGGCTCGCTGGATCGTTTCGGCCGGTTGAATTGCGTGAACCGGGGGATTGAAGACGGCAGCCTGCAGGCGGAAGAGTACAGCAGCCTGTCTGTCGCTTTTCGCTATCTTGCCGGATCGTTGGGACTTCCGTTTATGCCGATCCGCTCACTGCAGGGCTCCGATCTGATACGGCAAATTGAAGAGCGGACCGGTTCGGACGTGGCGAACATTATCGATCCGTTCACGGGTGAAAACTGGCTGGTGCTGAAGCCGCTCCTGCCGGATGTGTCCGTGCTGGTCGTGCACACCGCCGACGCGGAAGGGAACGCCTGGATCATGGGGCCGAGGTGGGACAACGCGGAGCAGGCCAAGGCCAGCAAGCGGACGATCCTCATCGCGGAGCACGTGGTTTCGACCGAGGCGATCCGTCAGCACGCCGAGCAGACGGTAATCCCTGGCCTCTTGGTCTCGCACGTGGTCGAGCTCCCGTTTTCCGCGCATCCGACCTCCTGCTACCGAGAATACGACTATGACGCCAAGGAGATCGAGAAATACGTCAAAGCGACGAGCACTCCGGAGTCGTTCAAGGCGTATCTCGATGAATATGTGTATGGTGTAAAAGACCACTGGGAGTATCTCGAAAAGGTGGGTGGGATGAAACACCTCAATGCCCTCAAGGCAGATCCGATCTTGGGATATTAAGGAGAAAGACGAGCCATGGATTTTGACTATACTTCGTCTGAACTAATGGCGGCCGCGGGCGCTCGGGAAATCAAGGATCGCGAGGTCGTAGCGGTCGGGTTGGGTTTGCCTGTCGTCGCTTCTTTTCTGGCCAAGCAGACGCATGCACCCAATATGACGATGCTTTTCGAACTGGGCGTCATCGATCCGGAACCGGTTCACGCCGGCGTGGGCCTGGCGGATCCGAGGGTCTGGTACCGGGCCAAGGTGTTGAGCAGTTTTGTGGATATCCTGGGCTCGATCCTCCATAAAGACAGGGTGGACGTAGGATTTCTGGGCGGCCTGGAAACGGATCAGTATGGAAATCTCAACACCACCCTTATCGGGGACCCGCGGGGAAAGTTCCGCCACATGGTGGGAAGCGGGGGGGCGAATGATATCGCCTCTTCAGCGAAAAGGACCATCATCATCATGCGCCACGATGCGCGGAAGCTCAAAAAGACCATTTCCTTTGTGACAAGCCCCGGCTATGTCACGGGTGGCGAGAGCCGTGCAAAGGCCGGTCTGAGCGGCGGACCCAGCCGGGTCATCACCGACAAGGCGATTTTCGGATTCCATCCGGAAACGAAACAGATGATGTTGATGTCGATCCACCCGGGCAATACAATCGAAGACGTGGTTGGGACCATGGGCTTTGCCCCGGTTGTCCCACAGCATGTTCCATACACAGAACCGCCTGAGAAGGAACAACTTCGCTTAATTCGGGAAGTGATCGATCCGCGTAAAATGTACATGGGCTGAGAGATAAAAAGCGCTATGTTCAACAGGGAGGAAAAATTAAGGATATGCCGTTTGTCGTAAATAGTGATTGCGTTCTTTGTGGGGCTTGCGTTTCCGGGTGCGAGTGCGGGGCGATTACCGAGGATGATACACAGTGTCATATCGATCCCGACATCTGCATTGAATGCGGCACTTGTGAAGCCAACTGCCCCTCCCAGGCGATCGGCTTTGTGGAAGAAACCATAGCGGCTGCCGGGACTCCGGCGTAGATAACCACCCAGTCGTATAGCGGATTGCATCTTATCGCAGGTATTGGAGGGCGGAGCATATGGATAGCATGTTTGGCTTTCTTCAGAAAACAAGCAAGTGGCTAAGCGTTATTGCGGGCACATCACTGACGCTCATGATGCTTTTGACCGTCTCGGATGTGGTCGGGCGGGCGTTCGGACACCCCATCATGGGCACGTATGAAGTGGTCGGCTTTATGCTGGCGCTGGTCATCGGGTTCGCCATGCCCAAGGTCTCGCTGGCCCGGCAGCACGTCTACATGGATTTTATAGACAGGCTTTCCAAGAGAAACAGGGCCCTCATGAACATCTTTACCCGGATGTTGTGCATCATTCTCTTTGTCCTCATCGGATACAGCCTCTTCGGCGTCGGCAATGAGTATCGGATCTCGGGGGAAACGTCCCCGACCATCAAACTGCCGTTTTACCCGCTGGCCTACGGCGTAGGGATCTGCTGTTTCGTCGAATGTTTCGTGTTTGTCTTCGAGATCGCTCGAAGCTGGAGGGAAAGCCATGAATGAGACGACCATCTGTATCTTGGCGCTGGTTTTGCTGCTGGCACTTTTTGTCACCGGCATTGAACTCGGCTTTGCCATGGCTTTGGTCGGCTTTGCCGGTTTTGCCTATCTGAACGGTTTCTCACCGGCTCTCACTCTCTTGGGAGGGGATCTTTTCGAGGCCTTCACGAATTACGGCTATACCGTTTTCCCCCTCTTCATGCTGATGGGGCAGATCGGTTTGAACGCGGGGATTGCGGAGCGGCTTTACGGTTCGGCGAACAAGTTCATCGGCCATATCCCCGGTGGGCTGGCGATGGCGACGGTGGTCGGCGCGGCCGGCTTCAAGGCCATCTGCGGCTCATCCACGGCTACCGCAGCGACCTTTGCGAGCGTCGCGATTCCGGAGATGAACCGCTACAACTACGACAAGCGACTCTCGACGGGGATCGTGGCGACGGTCGGGACCCTCGGCTGCATGATCCCCCCCAGCGTGGTCCTGATCCTCTACGGGATCATCACCGAACAATCCATCGGGAAGCTCTTTCTCGCCGGGATCATCCCCGGTCTGCTCATCGCGTCTGTCTTTGTGATCATCATCTACGCATGGGCGAAAATCGATCCGAAGGTCGCCCCCCTGTCGGAGCGGTCCACCTGGAAGGCCCGGATCCGAACGTTGCCCGAGATCTTCTGGGTCCTGCTGGTTTTTTGTCTCGTCGTCGGCGGTATCATGGCGGGCTTCTTCACCCCCTCGGAGGCTGCGGCGGTCGGCACCTTCGCCCTGCTCATCCTGGCGTTCGTCAGACGGGACATGACGATCAGGACCTACATCAAATCCGTTGGGGAAACCCTCAACATCGCCGGGATGATCCTCATGATTATCGCCGGATCGGTCGTCCTCGGCCATTTCATGGCCGTGACCAATGTCCCCCAGAAACTGGCGGACTGGGTTGTCATGCTTCCCATGAACCGTTACATGATCCTGATCGTCATCTGTCTCATTTATGAATTAGGCGGCTCTTTCATCGACGATCTTCCCTTCATGATCCTGGCGACGCCGATCTTCTTCCCCGCCGTTCTCAAACTGGGCTTCGATCCCATCTGGTTCGGGATCCTCATCGCCATCGTTGTCGCCATCGGGGTGGTCATTCCGCCCGTGGCGGTGTGCGTGTTCGTCGTCAAGAACATTACCGGGGTGCCGATCGGCCAGATCTACAAGGGCGTCATGCCTTTCCTGATCTCTCTGGTCCTCGTTTGGGGCTTGCTGTTCTTCTTCCCGGGGCTGGCTCTCTGGCTTCCCTCGTTATTCTATACGTAAGCAGAGACAGGCTCGACAGCGGGCATGCGGAAACGACACCCTGCGGACCATTCCGCGGCGCAAATCGGAACTTGACAAAAGGGAAGGAGAAATCATCAAAGTGCCACAGGAGGAGAGAAAGACGAGCGGGTTTTTAAAGCCACACGAACAACAAAAAGGAGGCGTGAACATGAAGAAAAAAGGATTAGGAGTGATGTGTGTCGTTGCGTTTGTTTTTTTTATTTCTTCTTTCGCAAATGCCGCAGAGGTCATAAAATTGAAATTCGCCAACTACTTCCCGCCGATGCACGCGCATTCGATCATCATGGATGAGTATGTAAAGAAGTTGAACAAGGAGTTGGCAGGAAAGGTCGAGATCTCCTACCATACCGGTGGAACCCTTCTGGCCGCCCCAAAAATGGCCGCCGGAGTCGCTGCGGGGATCGCGGACATCGGCCTGGCCCATGTCGGCTACACGCGGGAACGTTTTCCCGTGTCGGAGATCTTCGGCCTGCCCATCGGCCTGCCCAGCCCCTGGATCGGTCTCCACGTGGCCGATGAGTTCTTTGCCAAGTTCCCGCTGAAAGAGTGGGATGAATTTCATCCCCTCATGTTCTCCCCCAGCGCCACCACCATCATCCACACCACCAAGAAGCCGGTAAAACAGCTCGAAGACATGAAGGGATTGAAGATCCGTGCCACCGGAAGGCTGGCCGACCTCACCACGGCCCTCGGTGCGACGCCCGTTGCCATCGGAATGGGCGATATGTACGAATCGCTCAGAAAGGGCGTGGTCGACGGCACCATGTCCAACATGGAGACGTTGAAGGGCTGGAAGACGGGAGAAGTCATCAAGTTTGCGACGGCCTCCTGGAAAGTCGGCAGCTGCGATACGTTCTATGTGGTCATGAACAAGAAGAAGTGGGACAACCTGCCCCCCGACGTTCAGAAGACCATCACGAGCATCACGAATGAGTACAAGGAAAAATGGGCCCTCCTCTGGAACAACATCGACATCGAAGGCTTAGATTTCTTTAAGAAACAGGGCGGCGAGGTGATCGAGCTGAGCGATGCGGAAGTCGGCCGGTGGATCAAGGCGGGCGACGCCGTCGTCGCAGATTTCAAGAAGGACCTGACGACCAAAGGATACAAGCTCGCTGAAGTCGACAGCTGGTTAAGTTTTATCAAAGAACGAATCGAATACTGGAAAGGCCAGGAGAAGGCGAAGAAGATCCCGACGGTTTACAAATATTAACCGCCAAAATCAGGCATTCACCCCCTGCTGCCGTGAGTGGGGGGTGAATACAAGCTGTATCCTGGTTTCAAGGAAAACCCGATACTCCCTGCGATTGCCGGTTGAAAAGAGAGGGAATTCCGACGCTGACCCACCTTATGGAAGCGCAGGGGGAAGAGAAAATCCGAATGTTGCGGCAGATCATACCCGCCATGGCCGTTTGTGTCAAACCAAACCCGGGAGAATCTGGGCGAATGACACGAATTTTCCTTTGCATCTTGCAACGCCCCTCGCTATAATCCGCCGCAGTCAATTTCTTAAGAACCTTATCATCTGCACCATGGAGAAATCAGATTGAAAATGCCCACGACTGATATCGTTCATGTTCCGGGAAATTCGGTTGTATCCCTGCGCAGGCTCCTCCAGGGCCTTTCAAATCCCTTTGCCGCCGGCGAGAGTGTGGGAATCAAACTCCACTGGGGGGAGAGGGGAAACAGAAACTTCCTTCACCCGCGGTATGCGCGCGAGATCGTCCGGTGGCTGCGGGAATCCGGCGTCCGGCCCTTCGTGTTTGACACAACCGTTCTCTATTCCGGGGGAAGGAGAACCGGGGCGGACAGCCTGAAGACCGCGACGGAACACGGCTTCACGGAAGAGTACCTCGGCTGTCCCGTCCGGATCGGCGACGGCATGGACGGGCGCGATATCATCGAATTGGCCGGAGGATACCGCCATTTTCCTTCGATCCAGGCTGCGGCGATTCTCCGGAAGGCAGACGGTTTTGTAATCTTTTCCCACTTCAAGGGGCACATGGAGTCTTCCTTCGGCGGGGCCATCAAAAACATCTCCATGGGGATGGCCTCCCGCGCCCAGAAGCAGCGGATGCATGCGGACGCCCATCCCGTCCTGAAACGGAAGCGCTGTACCCGGTGCGGGCTTTGCGCCGAGGTTTGTCCCACCGGCGCCGCCGTCCTGCCGCCGGATGGAGATCCGGTTTATGACCTGAAGGCCTGCATCGGCTGTTCCCAGTGCATCGCCCTCTGCCCACAGACGGCCCTCAAGATCTTCTGGGATACGGATATCACGGTCTTTCAGGAAAAACTCATTGAGACGGCGGCGGCGATCTGGAGGCTCATCGGTCCGAAAACGGTCATCGTCAACGCCCTCATCCGGATCGTTACGGAGTGCGACTGCCTGCCCGGGAACCATCCGGTCATTGCAGAGGATTCCGGATTCATCGGGGGCATGCATCCGGTCGCCGTCGATGAGGCGTCCATCCGCCGGATCGGGGCGGAACCGTTCGACCGCGCCCACGCCCATGTCCCCTGGCGGAGGCAGTTCACCTACGCCTCTGAAATCGGTTTTACACCGTAGATCCCGATCACACGTCCTGTCTCCGGTAATAGCCGTTTCCCGAAAGGACCATCCCCCGTTTCTGAAGGTGTTCCAGGTGTTTGATCACGTGGACCCGCTCCCCGAAGGCGAAAAACGCCCTCGGTTCCCGTGGTCTCCCGTAGATAATGCAAGCCGCCACGATCTCTTCCAGGGTTCTGGGTTGTTCGAGGAGATGCAACAGTTTTTTCTCCCTTTCCGCGATCACCGAACCGTACTGCCGCCAAAGTTCCTTGGGTGGGTCTTCAAAGACGCCGGTTTCATGGCCGGTCAGAACAATATGGGCCGGAATCCCCCGAAGGCGGTCGAGAGATGCCCGTGTTTCATCGATGTCGGAAAAGAGGTCCCCGTACCAGGGTCCGAAGCGGGTGAGGTCATAATCCCCAGCGAATAGGACGGAGGGTTCCCGGAAGAAGAAGGCAAGATGGCCGGGGGTGTGTCCCGGGGTCGCGATCACGTCCACGGACAGATCGCCGAGCCGGATGGTCTCATCGTCCATAAGATAACGGGCCGGTTTTCGCGGCCGGTAATGGAACTGTTCCCGGAGGAGCGGCTCCCAGAAAGTCCGTTCCTGAGCATTGAGGCCATACCAGTCGAGGAGGATCTGCAGATCGGCAAGCGGCGGGGCGTCCCGGGGGGAGATCCACAGGGGGAGATCGTCGAAGAGGTCCAGGTGCATGAAATGGTCCTCGTGCCAGTGGCTGAGCCAGACCATCTTCACCTCCTCTTCGGCACGAAGACGGATGAGCCTTTCCCGGTCCGATGCCGGATCGATGAGGACGCCCGCACCTTCGATATAGAGGGAGTGGCAGAAGGGATAACGCCCCCGGTTTTCGCCGGGGAGGAAACGGATCGGGCCAAAGGAACATTCTTCCATTGAAATGACCTATAAAAGTAGACAGGGAATGGGCTGAGACATTTGCAACTTGTTTCAACTATAGAAAGGAGATGCAGGATCTGTCAAGAAAAACCCGCCAGCTATGACCTTGACCGGCAAACCATTTTAACCTATAGTCCTGCCGAAATGGATCGCCATGCAATAACGTCGTCATTACGGACATGGACGGGTCCGTCCGGATCCCGGCGGAAAAGATACAAGAACGCGGCGGTGAAATTGGTCCGGGATCCCCGGACGTTTTCCTGTGTACCGGGCAGGGCAGCGATACGATGATCGATTACGAAAAAGAGCTCAATCCGGAGCAGCTCCGCGTCGTTCTGGAGGAAGGGGGACCGCTCCTGGTGATCGCCGGGGCGGGGAGCGGGAAGACGCGGACGCTCACCTACCGCGTAGCCCGTCTCGTCGAAAGCGGCGTCCCGCCGGAGCGGATCCTGCTCGCCACCTTCACGAACAAGGCCGCCCGGTCGATGCTCTCGCGCGTGGAGACGCTGATCGGCCGCGGGATCGGCGGCCTCTGGGGCGGCACCTTCCACCACTGCGCCCATCGGACCCTGCGGGTCCATGCGCCCCGTCTCGGTTATGCAAGCAATTTTTCGATTCTCGACAGCGAGGATTCCCGGCAACTGATCAACACCTGCATCAAGGAGACCGGGATCGACGGTAAGGGCGACAAATTCCCCCGGGGCGACGTGGTCGGCGACATGATCAGCCTAAGCGTCAATACGGAGGCCCCTTTGCTCGACATCGTCGGCGGGCGGTATCCCTTTTTTGCCCACCGTGCGGAGGAGATCGCCGCCGTCGCCGCACATTACCGGAAGCGGAAGAAGGAACTCAACGTCATGGATTTTGACGATCTCCTCTTCCTCTGGCGGGAGCTTCTGCTGCGCTTCGACGATGTCCGCGACGCCTATGCCGGGCGGTTCCTCCACGTCCTCGTCGACGAATATCAGGATACGAACCGCCTTCAGGCGGAGATCATGGATCTCGTCGCCTCCCGCCACCGCAATCTGATGGTCGTCGGCGATGATTCGCAGAGCATCTACTCCTTCCGGGGCGCAAATTACGAAAACATCATGCGCTTCCCCGACCGTTATCCGGAATGCCGGATCTTCAAATTAGAGACAAACTACCGGAGCACGCCGGAGATCCTCCACCTGGCGAACCTGAGCATCACGAACAACGAACGCCAGTTTCAGAAGACTCTTCGGGCGGTGAGGGAGGGGGGGATACGCCCTGTCCTCGTCCCGGCCCGGAACGTCCTCCAGCAGGCCGATTTTGTCGCCCAGCGAATACTGGAACTCAACCGGAGCGGCATCCCCCTCGGGGAGATCGCCGTCCTCTACCGGGCGCACTACCATTCGATGGAGGTCCAGATGGAGCTGACCCGCCGGGGGATTCCCTTCGAGATCCGCTCCGGGATCCGTTTTTTTGAACAGGCGCACATCAAGGACGTGACGGCCTACCTCCGGATCCTCTTCAACCCCCGGGACGAACTCGCCTGGAAGCGGGTCCTCACCCTCTACGAAAAAATCGGCAGGGCGACGGCGGACAAGGTCTGGAGGTTCGTCTCCCGCCTTTCCGACCCCCATGCGGCGGTCTTGACGGAGAATTTCAAAGGGTGCGCACCCCGGTCGGCGACGCCGGGACTCGGTCGCTTTCAGGAAACCTTCCGAGCCCTTCATGGCTGCAACAGCAGCAACCCCTCCATCCTGATCGAAACGATCCTCAAAAGCGGCTACAGCGACATTCTCCGGGAAAGGCACACCGACGCCGCGTCCCGCGAGGATGATCTGATTCAGTTTGCGAATTTTTCTTCCCGTTTTATCTCGCTCGAGGATTTCCTGAGCGAACTTGCGCTCTTGACCGGCGTAAACGAAGAGAGTCGCCCGGAGGAGATCCAGGAGGACCGCGTAGTTCTCTCTTCCATCCACCAGGCGAAGGGGCTGGAATGGAAAACAGTCATCATGATCTGGTGCAGCGAGGGGATGATGCCGCTCGCCCGCGCGCTGAAGGAGCCGGGCGGGGAAGAGGAGGAACGGCGGCTGTTTTATGTCGCGACGACCCGCGCGAAGGATGAGCTCTACCTATGCTATCCCCTGACCGATTATGCGCGGGGGATGGGAAATCTGCCCGTGAGTCCGTCCCGTTTCATCATGGAGCTTTCCTCGTATTCCGCGAAGGCGAAGGACCGTCCGTATGATCAATGGCAAATCGATGAATTTTAGATGGATTCGACCCTGCCCCGATTTTCACGGGGCAATAAAAAAGGGGGCGCAGATCGCCCCCCGTCTGTAATTATCCCCTTACTTTTTAAATCCAGCGGTCCGATTTCGATTTTGCCTCGTACTCCTCCCGGAGGGCGATCTGCGTCGCCTCGGCGATATCCTCCACCCGTTTGACCCAGTCCTCGAACTTGATGTCCACGCCAAAGACCCCGACCATCTCGTCCGTCTCATCGACGATCGGCGAGGAAACGGTGATGCAGAGCGCCCCGGTCATCTTGGAGATATAGAAATTGGTCACGTGCATTTTCCCGCTCTGAAGCGGTATGATGAACCACTCGCGGTCCGACTGGTCCGTCCCGACGCCGTAGTTCTCGTATTTGGCCCGATCGCCGATGTTCGTGATATTTTTCGTCGTCTTGCGGCCGTTCATGTCCACGACATAGGCGAACTGGATGGAGGGATTCTCCTCGATAAACTGCTGCATGATCGGTTCCTGTAACTCCGGCTTCATGGTCTTCATCACGGGGTGCTCAATGACATGGTTCACAACGGCCACGGCCGCCTGCGCCGCCATGATCTTGATCTTCTCCAGATCGGACATAAAGAGTTCGGGTATGTATTTCCGGACCCGCTTCTCCAATTCCTCGTTCGAGATGCTTGTCATTCGCCCCGCATCGTACTCTTCGGCAATCCATTTGTGAATCCGGGAGATGCCTGGGTGGCGCTTGTCCACGGCGTTCTCCCCCGTCAAACCAAGCTTGGTGTTGATCCAGAAGGCGATACCGGACTTGCCGGACTTGTCGGTGATCATCGGGACGATCGGGCGCTTGAGTAGTTTCGTCGTATCGAAGATGTTGTAGATTTCTTCGCACTTGATTAGGCCGTCCACATGAACGCCGGCGCGCGTCACATTGAAATCGGCGCCGACGAAGGGGAAGCTCGGCGGGATTCGGACGCCGATCTCCTTTTCAAAATAGTTCGCGATATCGGTGATGGCGGTCGTATCGATCCCGTTCGTGTCGCCGTGGAGGCCGATGTATTCGATGATCAGCCCTTCGAGAGGCGGATTGCCCGTCCGTTCGCCCAAACCGAGAAGCGTCGTGTTGGCCGCGCTGCAGCCGTAGAGCCAGGCGGTGGTTGCGTTGATCATCGCCTTGTGAAAATCGTTGTGGCCGTGCCATTCGAGGAGATGACCCGGGACGCCGGCATCCTCGATGAATGCGCGCACAAGTTTGTCCACGCTCCGGGGGAGGGCAGCGCCGGGGTAGGTCACACCGTAACCCATGGTATCGCAGAGGCGGATCTTGATATCGATCCCGCTTTCCTCCCGGAGCTTCATCAGTTCAATGGCGAAGGGGATGCAGAAACCGTAGATATCCCCCCGTGTGACGTCTTCTAAATGGCAGCGCGGTTTGATCCCCGCACTGAGGATGGACTTGACGATCCCAAGATAGTCATCCAGCGCCTGCCTGCGGTTCTTGTTCAGCTTGAGAAAGATATGGTAATCGGAAACGGAGGTCAGTATCCCGGTTTCCGTCAGGCCCGCCTGCTTCACCAGGGGAACATCCTCGGTGGTGGCCCGAATCCAGCCCGTAATCTCCGGATAGCGCAAACCGAGGTCCTGACACTTCTCTACCGTCTCCCGGTCTTTGGGGCTATACAGGAAGAACTCCGACTGGCGGATGACACCGTTCGGACCGCCCAGACGGCTCATCAAGGCGTAGAGATCGACAATCTGCCGGACATTGTAAGGAGGTCTGGCCTGCTGGCCGTCGCGGAAGGTGGTGTCGGTGATGAACATCTCCTCCGCAGGATTGATCGACATGATCTTGTGGTCGAAATCGATCCGGCACACTTCGTCATATGGAAAGACATCCTTCTGGAGATTCGGTACCTCCACATCCTTCAGATCGAACTTCCAGAACTGCGTGTGCTCGTGATCCAAAACCTTCTTGTCCCTGTTCCATCTTGCCATTTTTCCCATCCCCCTCTCTGTCGTACCCTATCCTGTTCAGGAAGGACCCTCATCCCAAGGCCATCATCTCGACAACCCAAAAAAAAAGGCACCTGAAATGACCGTGCCCTCGCTGCCCATGACGTCCCGGATCTCCTCACCCGGATGTCCAGACGGCGCACGGCGGCGAAGCCGGCGGCGCGATCCTATATTCGGTCTTTCCGTTGACCTGTTTTGCGTTCATAAGCTAAATCCCACTGTAAAAAATGATTCCGTTACCGACACTGCTACTGTAGTTATCCATGTCGCCGGCGGTCCGGTAGCGACAGAACGTATCGTTCACCGTTGTCAATCAAGTAATCCCGGCGTAAACAGGATCAGGTACTACGTCACGATCTTGAGCGAGAGCTCCATGAGCTGCTCGACGCTGACCCGTGAGGGTGCGTCCGTCAGCAGACAGGAGGCCTTCTGCGTCTTGGGGAAGGCGATCACATCCCGGATCGACTCCGCCCCCGTCATCAGCATGATCATCCGGTCGAGGCCGAAGGCGATCCCTCCGTGCGGCGGCGTACCGTATTCCAGCGCGTCGAGGAGGAAGCCGAACTTGCTCCGGGCCTCCTCTTCACTGAGGCCCAGCGCCTTGAAGATCAGCGCCTGCACCTCCTTCCGGTGGATACGGATGCTGCCTCCCCCGATCTCGGAGCCGTTCAGGACCAGGTCATAGGCCCGGGCATGGACCTTTCCGGGATCTGTCTCGATGAGCGGGACCTCTTCCAGTACCGGCGAGGTAAAGGGGTGGTGCGTCGAAACAAACCGCTTCTCCGTTTCGCTGTACGCGAACAGCGGGAATTCCGTCACCCAGGTGAAGGCGAGTGCCTTGGGGTCGATCAGGCCCAATTTCTTCGCCAGGTGGATCCGGAGGTTTCCCAAGGCGTCGAGGACGACATTGGGCGAATCAGCGACAAAAAAAATCACGGCTCCCTCGCGGGCCTCCATTCTCTTATTGATTGCAGTAACTTCTGTCGGCGTAAGGAATTTGAAAATCGGCGATGTCCATCCGTCGGAATTGATCTTGGCCCAGGCAAGGCCTCCCGCCCCGTACTGGGCAACGAAATCCTTCAACTCATCCAGGTCCTTCCGGGAGAGGCCTTTGCCGTCGTCGACCTTGATGGCCCGGATCACGCCGCCGGCGGCAGCGATCTCGGAGAAGAGTTTGAATCCCGATCCCTTCAGGATGTCCGTCAGGTCGCGGAGTTCCAGACCGAAACGGATATCGGGGTTGTCCTTCCCGAAGCGGCCGATCGCCTCCCGGTAGGAAATGCTGGGGAAGGGGAGGGTGAGCTCCCGGCCGAGGCAGGTCCGGAAGAGATGGGCGATCATCCCCTCCATGATCCGGATCACATCCTCTTCCGTGATGAAGGACATCTCCACGTCGATCTGCGTGAATTCCGGCTGGCGGTCCGCCCGGAGGTCCTCGTCGCGGAAGCATTTGACGATCTGAAAATAACGGTCGAACCCGGAAACCATCAGCAGCTGCTTGAAGATCTGCGGGGACTGGGGAAGGGCGTAAAACATCCCCTGGTTGATCCGGCTGGGGACCAGGTAGTCCCGGGCCCCTTCCGGCGTGCTCTTCGTCAGGAAAGGGGTTTCAATCTCGATGAACCCCTCGCGTTGAAAATAGTCGCGTGTCGCTGCGGCGACACGGCTCCGCAGAATCAGGTTATGCTGGATTTCGGGACGCCGAAGATCGAGGTAACGGTACTTAAGGCGGACATTCTCGGAAATCTCCGCCGTGCCATCCAGCACAAAGGGAGGGGTCTTCGCCTCGTTCATGATTTCGAGGTCATCGGCCAGAACCTCGATCTCGCCGGTTCTGAGATCGGAATTCTCCATCCCCTCCGGCCGACGGCGAACGCGTCCGTGGATGGCCAGCACGAATTCGCTCCTGATCCGTCCGGCTTCGTTGTGACATGCGGCGTTGACATCCGGGTTGAATACGACCTGAACGATCCCCTCCCGGTCGCGAAGGTCGATGAAAACGACACCTCCGTGATCCCGCCACCGATGGGCCCATCCCATCAGGATCACTTCCTTCCCGTCATCCAAGGCGTTCAGATCCCCGCAGTAATGGGTCCTTTTTCGGATCGTCAAAAAATCGGACAAAATGGTTACCTCGCTAATTCTGTAATGGTTTCTTCCAGACTGTCCAGGCCGACCTCCGTCTGGGTGCTCGAAAGCATGTTCCTGAGAAGGGCCTTGTTCTCCGAAATCTCCCGTTCTCCGAGAATCAGCGTATAGAGGCTTTTCAATTTATCCGCCCGCTTCATCTGGCTCTTGAGACTCCGGCCGGCATGGTCCAGCTCCACACGGATGCCCTTCATCCGCAGACGGTTGCATAAAAGAAAGGCCTTTTCCAGGGCCGTCTCGCCGAGGGCCGCGATAAAAAGAACGGGACCTGGGACAACCGCGTCCGTATCGGCTTCCGGGATCATGGCGGCCAGCCTCTCAAAACCGATAGCAAAGCCGATGCCGGAAATATCGGGGCCGCCTAGATCCCGGACGAGATGGTCGTAACGTCCGCCGCCGACGACGGCATTCTGGGCGCCCAGAAATTCGGTGGTCACTTCGAATGTGGTCCGGGTGTAGTAGTCGAGCCCCCGGACCATTTTTGCATTCAGATGAAAGGGGAGATCGAAGAGGCGCAGCGACGCCTGGACCTTCTCGAAGTGGTCCCGGCATCCGGCGCAGAGAAAATCGGGCAGAAGCGGGGCCTGCGAGATGATCGCGGCGCAGGTTTCCACCTTGCAGTCGAAAACGCGGAGCGGATTGGTTCCGATCCTTCGGCGGCAGTCTCCGCAGAGCTCCTCTTCGCGGCCGCGCAGAAACGAGAGGATCGCCTCGCGGAAGGCGGGACGGCACTGGGCACAGCCGAGGGAATTGATCTCCAGATTCAGATTCACCAATCCGATTTTGCCGAGAAAATGGGTCAGCATCAGGATCAGCTCCGCGTCGGTGCGCGGGTCATCCGGGCCGAGGATCTCAGTGTCGATCTGATGGAATTGACGGTAGCGCCCCTTCTGCGGCCTCTCGCGTCGGAACATCGGGCCGATGGTGTAGAGCTTCGTGACCGTTTCGGCGGCATGGAGGTTGTGTTCCAGGTAGGCGCGGATGACGGACGCCGTCGCCTCCGGCCGGAGCGTCAGGGATTCTTCGCCGCGGTCGAGGAAGGTGTACATCTCTTTTTCAACGATATCGGTGGATTCCCCGATTGCACGGCAGAAGAGCTCCGTCTTTTCGAGCAGCGGAATGCGGATTTCCCGGAACCCGAAGGCGCAAAAGACCGCATGGGCCGTCTCTTCGATATGCCGCCACTTGTCCGTCTCCGGAGGAATGATATCCTTGAAACCCCTGACGGCGGTGATGATCTCCATCGTTTAGACACCTCTCCCGATCTTCTGAATTTAAGGGCGATTCTGATAGCATAACGATGCGATAAACGCAACAGAAATGATCGTTCCCGGGAGGGGAAACGGAAAGTGGTCGATCATGGGAGTCCCGAGTTGAAAACGTCGACGGCAAGTTTTTGGCCATCCGTGGTTATGGTGACGGCGCCGTTGCGATCCGTCCGATAGACCTGCGCCTGGATCATTTTGTACCGCCGGAGGACATCCGGATGGGGGAGACCGAAGACGTTTCCCGCTCCGCAACTGACCACGGCGATTTGCGGTTTTACCTTTTCAAGAAAGGGAAGACTGCTGGCGCGGAAGCTCCCGTGATGCGGAATGAAGATCACATCGCTGTGCAGATTGATCCCGGCATGAATTAGACGATTCTCGACGCTCTCCGAGATATCCGCCGGCAGCAGAAAATGGAGCCCGCCGAAGGAGAGTTTAAGGGCGAGGGAACGGTCATTTGTGTCATTAAAAATGCGGGCGGCGGACTTTGCGGCAGATGGCGGAGGGGGAGGGGAGGGCCGAATGGCAGGAGCATCCGGCATTTCCTTTTGGATGGCCATTCCCTCCGGATTCAGAAAATGGATTCCGACCCCGGAAACATCCATCGCCGGCGTCCTGTCCGACAGGGTCCGCAAAACAATCCCTTTTTCTCGGATGATCCGACGAAAGGAAAGGTAAAGCTCCGTATCCGACGTCTCGCCATTGGTCCACACCTCCCGGACATGAAAGTTCTCCAGGATGAAAACGAGCCCCTGCATGTGGTCCGGATGAGGATGGGTCAGGACCACAGTATCGATCCGGGTGATCCGTTCATGCCAGAGGTACGGGGCCAGGACGTATTTCCCGAGATCAAAGGTGTCGTCAAAGAAGCCGCCGCCATCGACGAGCATCCTTTTCCCGCCGGGGAAACGGATCAGAATGCTGTTTCCCTGACCGACATCCACGGCGGTCAGGGAAAGCCGTCCTTGTTGAATCCCCTTGATGTAGAGATGGACGCCATCGATGATGAAAAAAAGGATAAGGACCACCGGAATCACCTTCATCAGAAGGGGATTTTTTATGAATACTTTGGATTCCGACGTCGACGTGGACCGTATTAGAAAGAGCCCGCCCCAGATCAGCAGAAGATAAAAGGCCCCGATTTCCGGTAAGGTGGGCGTCGAAACATAAACGGAGGCCCAGGGCAGGGCCGCCAGACGGTCAATGAAGAATAAGGAGATTTGAACGAGGAGTTCGGAAACCTGGATAACCCACTCAGCGAGTGTAGCCGAGATCGGCACGGCCAGGATGATGAGCATGCAGACCGGAATCGCCAGGATGCCGAGGATAGGAACGCAGATGAGGTTTGCCAAAAGCGTGATGAGGGATAATCGGTTGAAATAGAGAAGAATCAGAGGAAGGGTGCCGAGTGTTGCACTGAGGGAAACAAGGAAAAAAATTGCGCTGCCCCGCAAGGCTTTCTGGATTTGGCGGAGAATCCATTCACGGGTCTGACCGGCGGCCTCTTTCGGCGGGGGTGCAGGTAAAAGGGCAAGCCACTTCGGCATGAAAAAGATGAGCGATGCCACCGCGGCGAAGGAGAGCTGAAAGGAGATGTCGAAGAGCGAATAGGGGGTAGGGATCAGGATGAGAAAGGCGGCCAGGGCCAGGGCGTTGTAAAGATCACCTTTCCTGTTGAGGATGATGGCGCCCAGGAAGACCATCACCATGATGGAAGCCCGGACGACCGAGATGCCGGCGCCCGCGATAAAGGTGTAGAGGATAACGACGAGGACTGCAAAAAGCATCGAGATCCTGGCCATGTTCCATCTCAGGAGCAGATACTCCGCTTTCAGGAGCAGGCGCGCCAGAAAAAGGGCAAAAACCGCAACCATGCCGATATTGAACCCGGAGATGGCTATAATGTGCGTGGTGCCCGTCCGATTGAACTTTTCCATGACCTCTCTCGGGATCTCCTTCTGATCGCCGAGGATCATCGCCTGGATGATCTTCCCCTCCGTTCCCGGCGCCTTTTCCAGAATGGTATTGCGGATCAGGTCGCGAAAATGCTCCAGTCGCGACCGGAGGGGATTGCCTCTCTCCCTGCGCAGAACGACAAATCCCGTGGCGTCTCTGATGAACCCCCTCACCAGAATTCCCCGTAAACGGAGATAGGTTTCGTAATCGAATCCTCCGGGATTATGGAAATTCCGCGGGATTCTCAGCCGGGTATGGAAGCGGATGAAATCCCCGTAGTGGAAAGGGTAGGGCTCGCGAATGTTCAGGAGGACACGTCCCGAAACGGGAACATATTTCCCGTCCCGAATGATCCGGGAGGCGGAAACCACCAGTTCAATTTTCTCAGGTGATACTTGAGGGTTATCGCATATCATCCCTTCCACACTGATTTTTTCATCTCCTGCAAAATGGAGGATATGATCTCCCCCGACATGGGGATGAAGGTACAGATTCATGTCGAGGATGCCGAGGAGAAAAATGGAAAGGAGAAGGAATGGATGGATCAGCTTAAGCTTTTTGAATGTTAGAATCAGGACAATGACCAGAGAGACCTGAACGGGAAGGTCGGGAATCCGGTAAAGGCTTCCGCAGGAGATGCCCGCAATGAGTGCCGCCGCCAGAGGGAGAAACGGTCTGGTCATCACTGTACCGCCTTTATCCGAGAGCAGGTTTCTTCGGAAGATCAGTATGGGAGAAGACAGAGATGCAGTGGTGTGGATCATAGGAATATAACGCCTATCTGTCAATAGGAACTCTCTTGTAGGTAAAGATTTCCCGACCAGGGGGGATCCGACACCAAGGTCTCACGACCGGTGTTGTTGTACCCTCCCCATGAACCATGTTGACTTTTTCCCGAACTGTAAGTAGCCTGTCAGCGGGTTCACTGTGAAACTTGACGGCATCGTAAAAAGTCCGGATGCTGCGTTGCGCTTCATCCTTTGTCATTACGGCGTACGCCAAAGTACGCCTCATTCCTAAGGATTCGCGCGCCTTGCCTGCGGCCTTTTTACGAAGCCGTCCCATTTTTTCGACTTTTAAGACTTTTTACGAGATCGTCAAACTTTGATTTAGACGTAAAGGGGTCGTGAGTCCAAATGACCGAATATAGGCTGTTTCCTGAAAACGCGACATCCCGTCTCCGCTGGCTGATGCTGTCGAGGGTCGCCATCGTCACCTTCCTTCTCGGGATCGCCACCTTCGTCGAGATCAAGGGGATGCAGACCCTTTTGGCGATATCGGCGTCCACCCTCTTCAAGACGATTCTTCTGACATACATCCTTTCCATTGTTTATCTTTTTCTGCTGAAGTATGTCCGCAACCTTTTATTTAATATCTACATCCAGAGTCTCTGCGACGTCATTCTGATCACGGGAATGGTCTATGCCACCGGCGGCATCCACAGCCTCTATTCCGTTTTTTATCCCTTGGTCATCATCTATTCCGTCCTCTTTCTTGGGAGGCGGGGCGGACTGATCATCGCTTCCGCGGCCGGTATTTTTTACGGACTTTTCGTCGACCTGGAATTCTACGGGGTGATCTATCCCGTCTTTTCGACCCCCACCCAGGATTACTTCCCGAACGCCGCAAATGTTTTCATGAGGATCATCACCCACATCATCTCATTTTATTTCATCGCCTTCCTTACGAGTTTCGTCGTCGAACAGGAGAAAAAGACGAGAACCCTCCTCGCCGAGAAACAGAGCGCCTTCGCTCAGCTCGATCTGCTATACCGGAGCATAATCGAATCGGTGGATACGGGCATCCTGACCGTCAACCTGGGTGGACAGATCAAATCCTTCAACCGGGCCGCCGCCGAAATCACCGGCCTTTCGTTCCGGGAGGTCAAAAACCGGATAATCTCTGAGGTCTTTCCGGATTTTCCACCCCTTCCGAAAGAGAAGAACCCCGACGGGTACCGGCAGACAGCGAGAACCCGTTTTGAAAAAACGTTCCATACCGGTGACGGGCGGAGCCTGAGCCTAGGCGGCTCCCTGTCACCCCTCCGTGATCCGCAGGGGCTTACAATCGGAAACATCATCGTTTTCCAGGACCTGACGGAAATCAACGAAATGAGGGAATCTCTGGAAAAAAGCCGAAGGCTTGCCTTCATCGGCGAGATGGCCGCTGGTATGGCGCATGAGATCCGGAACCCGCTCGCTTCCATGAGCGGTTCGATTCAGATGCTGAGTCGGGATCTTTCCCATAGCGAAACCAACGAGAAACTGATGCAAATCATCCTCCGGGGAAAGGACCAGTTAGAGAGTTTTCTGAAGGATTTTCTTCGGATGGCGAGACCGGCACCCGGGGTCCGTGAGGAGATCGATCTCAGGGACATGATCCGGGATGTCCTGGACTCCCTTCGCTTTGTTCCGGACTGGCATGAACCCGTCCAGATTGACCTTCACCTGAAGGATGATCCGCTATCCATTCACATGAACCGAACCGAGTGCAGACAGGTCCTCTGGAATGTGATTCTAAACGCCGTACAGGCCATGCCGGAGGGGGGTGCGCTGACGATTGAAGCGCGCTGGTGCCGGAAAGATGAAAGAGACGGTGTGGAAATCCGAATTCACGACACGGGCTGTGGTATTGAAAAATCGCGGCTTCCGAAGATTTTTGAACCTTTCTATACGACGCGGGATATGGGGACGGGGCTGGGACTGGCGGTGGTCAGCCGGATTCTGGAAGGATGCCAGGGGGAAATCGATATTCAAAGCGACCCCGGGAATGGCACGACCTGCACAATATGGTTTCCCTGCCGGATTTATCCCGCGGACGGGAACCAGAACATTTCATAGAAGGCGTGGAGGAAAATGATGGCCAAGATCCTTGTGGTGGACGATGACCAAGGGATGCGAGAGTTTCTGGAGATCATGCTGAGCCGCGAGGGATACCGGGTCAGCGCCGCCGGCGATGCCGGAAAGGCTCTCAGCCGGTGCCGGAAAGAGACGTTCGATCTGATCATCACGGACCTGAAGATGCCGAAGATGGACGGGATCGGCTTTCTCAAGGAGGTCAAGCAGCTTTCCCCGGAAACGATGGTCATTCTGATTACGGCCTATGCCTCCGGTGAAACGGCGGTCACCGCCATGAAGGAAGGGGCCTACGATTACATCGAAAAGGATTTCGCGATCGAAGATCTCAAGCGGATCGTCCGGAATGCCCTGGCCAAGAAAGGGGTGAACCGGGACGATGCACTTTTTCTCAAGGAGGTGGGAGAGGCCGTCGGCTTTGGAAACATGATCGGCAACAGCCCTGAGATGCTCAAGGTCTATGCAACGATCAAGAAGGTCGCGGACACGCCCGCAAACGTCCTGATCCTCGGCGAGAGCGGCACCGGCAAGGAGCTCGTGGCCAGAGCCATTCACGAGAACAGTTCCCGCCGGAAAATGCCTTTTCTGGTCATAAATTGCGGAGGAATTTCGGAGAACCTCCTGGAAAGCGAGCTCTTCGGCTACATCAAAGGGGCTTTTACCGGGGCTTATACAGATAAGGCCGGGCTTTTCAAGGCAGCCCGCAGGGGAACCATTTTTCTCGATGAGATTGCCGAGTTGCCTCCGCCTCTTCAAGTCAAGCTTCTGAGGGTTGTCCAGGAAAAAACCTTCCGCCGCATCGGCGGCACCAAAGATATCCAGGTCGATGTGCGCATCATCTCCGCCACCCATCAGAATCTGGCGGATAATGTAAAATCCGGATCCTTCCGGGAAGACCTCTATTACCGACTCAACGTCATCCCGCTCCATCTCCCGCCCCTCCGGGAGAGGAAGGAGGATATTCCGGTTCTGACGAAACACTTCATCGAAAAATATTCGCGTGAATTCGGCAAGGAGATCAAGACGATATCCGTTTATGCCCTGGAGCTGCTGATGCAGTACCCATTCCCGGGGAATATTCGGGAGTTGGAAAACATCATTGAACGGAGCATCGCCCTGGAGACCTCGAACATCATCCTTCCGGAGAATCTTGTCCTCTCCAAAGACTTGGGGCAAGGGGAGGTGACGGCCATTCCCGAACTGACGGATGCGGGTCTCAACTTCAATGAAGAGCTGGCGAGATTTGAAAAGCTCCTCATCGAAAAGGCCATGGAAAAGGCGGGGGGGTCCAAGACCCGAGCGGCAGAGCTTCTCAAAATCAGCTACGATTCCCTTCATTACCGGAGCGAGAAACTGGGGATCGGCGGCTGATCGGCATTTTTTTCTTGACATTTGGACGGCGGCTGTTTTATAGGTGCCCGCAAGGAGAGTGGACCATGTCCGGTGTAATGGGATTGAGAAATTTTCGGCGGGGCGGCTTTACCGGTTTTTTTGGCTTCTTTATCGGGGTCTGCCCGCCGCGTTTGTAACCCTTTCATGGGTCATACGCCGTGGACAGACCTGATCGTCGCCCACGGTTTTTAGTTTCTTGGCAAGCCGTGGATCTATTCACGGCTTTTTTGGTTTTATAATAAGGAGGGGAATATGCGAAGCGCGAAGAGTGTCATCCTTTTAACCATCCTGGCCCTTGTTCTGCTCTGGCCGGGAACGGGAATGTCCAAAAACATCAAGGTCGGCGCCGCCATCAACTTGACCGGTCCGGCATCCACCTGGGGGCAGTTCCATGCCAAAGGGCAGCAGGACTATTTCCGTTATGTCAACGAAATCAAGGGCGGCGTCGCCGGAAACAAGATCGAGATGATCCTGGTGGATACCGCCTACAAAGTCCCGGAGGCGGTGGCGGCCGTAAGAAAATTCGCCGTTCAGGACAACGTGGATATGATCGCCACCTGGGGGGCAGGGGAAGGAATGGCCGCCAAACCGATCATCCAGCAATATAAGGTCCCGACGATCAACTATTCCACCGCTTGGGAGATTCTCGAGCCGCCGATCGAATACATGTACCTGCCTTTCGGGAGTTACCGCATGGACTGCGAGGCGGTGCTGGATTATATCCGTACCATCCACAAGGGCAAGGAACCGCCGAAGGTGGGACTTCTGACTTACAACAGTGCCTACGGTCTATCGATTCATAAGCCGAGCCGCGAATATGCCGCCAAACAGAACATCAACATCGTCGCCATCGAAGAATTCCCTCCTATAAGCGTCGATTTGACGACGGAACTCCTCCGGCTGCAGAAAAGCGGCGCGGAGTATATCTTCATGCAGATGCTTCCCGCGTCGATCATTACTGCCTTCCGGAGTGCGGACCGGATCGGTTACGATCCGCCGTTCTTCGGAACCTGGACATCGACCGACCCCGACTTCTTCCGGATGGGGCAGGGGTTGACCAGAAGCCGCCTCCGCATTCAGTTCCCGGGCGGTCTCCCCGTGGACAACAATCCGGGGATGAAGGTGATGCAGGAGCTCTGGAAACGATACAAGACCGTTGAAAAATTCGACGCCTCTTACTGGGAGGGCGTTGCGGTGGGGATGATCATGGAGAGGGCCATGCTCCGCGCTAGCGAAAAATTCAAGGAGATCAACCGGGACACGATCAACCGTGCCATGGAATCCTTCCGGCAGGAGGAGTTCGGCGGTCTGATCCCCCCGGTAACCTACAGCCCAACGGATCACGGCGCCTCGTTCAGCGCCCGGATCGTTCAGGTGAAGGAGGATGGCTCCTATACGCCCCTGACCAATTTCTACGTTCCCGGAAAAGAGAAGATTAAACTCCGGAAATAGGTCCACATCAGCAGCGAATGGTGCAGGACTGTGACGAAAAGATGGAGAGACGCACGATGAAGGCGTTCCGGGGACAGCCGTCCATTTACGACCAGAACGATGCGGATGCAAAGCGGGCTGAACTGGAGATCCGGGGGCTCTCCCTCCATTTCGGCGGTGTGATGGCCCTGGGCGGCATCCATCTCGCCGTCCGGACGGGTGAACTGTTAGCGGTCATCGGTCCCAACGGCGCCGGCAAGACCAGTCTGCTCAACTGCATCACAGGGTTCTACCGTCCCCAGGAGGGAAGAATCCTGTTCAACGGCAGGGAGATCACCCATTTTCCTCCTCACGAGCTGGTCCGGGCCGGAATCGGCCGGACGTTTCAGAATATCGAGCTCTTTCCGGGGATGACGGTTCTGTCCAACCTCTTTCTCGCCCGCCACACGCACTGCCGTTACGGTCTGGGTCCGGCCTGCCTCTTTCTGCCGTCGGTCCGGCGGGAGGAGATGCGTCACCGCCGGATCCTGGAAGAGATCATCGACTTTCTGGAAATCCAGTCGGTCCGCAACAAGCCGGTCGGCTCGCTGCCCTACGGGATGATGAAGCGGGTGGAACTGGGACGCGCCCTGGCGCTCGAACCGGCCCTCTTGGTCCTGGACGAACCGTTTGCGGGCATGAATCTCGAGGAGAAGGAGGACATGGTCCGTTTTCTGCTCCAAATGAACCGGGACTGGGGACAGACGATGATCCTCGTCGAACACGACATGTCGATCGTCATGAGCATCGCCCAGCGGATCGCCGTGCTGAATTTCGGTGAAAAGCTGACGGAAGGGACACCGGACGAGATCATCCGTCATCCGGAAGTGATCAAGGCCTATCTCGGGGATGAGGATACGGTGTGAGAGGGAAGGGGTTTCCTTTGGAAAGTGACGAGCACATCACATCCTTTACGGGAACGTTGCCGCAGCTCCTCTCGTCGCAGGCGGCGCGTTTCGGTGCGGCCCGGACGGCCATCCGGGATAAGGCCTACGGCATCTGGCAGACTTATCATTGGGAAGATTATCTGCGGTATGTCAAGCATGTGGGTCTGGGTTTGATCGCCCTCGGCTTTCGACGGGGTGAATCGACCGGTCTCATCACCGACAACCACCCCGAATGGCTTTTTGCAGAGTTAGGGACGCAGGCTGTCGGCGGAATTACACTGAACCTCTTCACATCGGCCGTCGCCGATGAGCTCTCCACATCCCTGAAACGGATCCGGGCGTCTTTCGTCTTCGCCCAGGATCAGGAGCAGGTTGATAAGATGATTGCCGTCCGCGGCAGGCTCGGCCATGTCCGTCACGTGATCTACATCGATCCGACGGGAATGGGTTCCTATCGGGATGATCCGTGGCTCATTTCCTTCCGGGATCTGCTCAAAATGGGGGAGGAACTGGATCAGGAGCACCCCGACCGCTTTCCCATGGAATTGCAGCAGGGGAGACCGGAGGAAACGGCCCTGATGATCCAGACCTCCGGCACAACGGGCCTGCCGAAGATGGCCAGGCTGTCCCACCGCAATTTGACGGCGATGGGGGAGGGCTGGGTCCGGGCGATCACTATCCAGCCCGGGGAGAACTGGATTTCCATGTCTCCTCCCGCATGGATTGTCGATCAGATGTGGGGCCTCGGCGTGGCGCTCCTCGGCGGGATGACGATGAACTTTCCGGAAATGCCGGAGACGGTACAGGAGGATTTCCAGG
>Ga0247841_10002860_pt1 | contig 33263 bp, 30 predicted proteins | sample LaCruzMarch2015__2_FD_192410 | JGI IMG/M metagenome (GOLD analysis project Ga0247841, IMG submission 192410) | Freshwater microbial communities from meromictic Lake La Cruz, Castile-La Mancha, Spain - LaCruzMarch2015_18m | ecosystem: Environmental > Aquatic > Freshwater > Lake | place: Spain...
TCCGAAACCTGGGAGACCGGCAAAACCTACCTCTCCCTCAACTAACAAAAACCAACCCGAAAACTACAAAAACAACCACCTTCAGAAAAAAACATCAGCCTTTTTACAGAAAAAACTTTGCGCGGCCAAGATTTCGAGTCTGAAGACAGTGGGCCCCATGAAGGAGCGCCTCTCTTTCTTCTATAAAACCTCTGTGCCTTTGTGTCTCCGTGAGAACCAAGCGAACGAATCATCAAACCATGAATGAAAACGAGATTGGCACCGTGATTGTCAACGAGGCGTTGCATTTGCATCGTGCGCTCGGACCCGGTTTGCTCGAGATCGTTTACGAGACGACGTTGGCACGAAGACTTGAGAGGGCGGGACTGGCGGTGGTGAGGCAAGTGCCGATTCCGATTGAGTTTGAAGGGGAGCGGTTCGATGAAGGATTTCGCTGTGATCTGTTGGTTGAGGGCAGGGTCATTATTGAATTGAAGTCGGTGGAAGCGGTTCATCCCGCCCACAAAAAGCAACTCCTGACCTATCTGAAGCTTACGGGTCTCAAATTGGGCTATTTGCTCAATTTCGGCGACGAGCTGATGAAAAATGGAATCACAAGAACCATTAACGGTAATCTGGAACTATGAGACGAAAGGTTCTCACGGAGGCACTAAGGCACAGAGGAGGAGGGGATAAGGTGGCGAGCATTTTTCTCAAAACCTCTGTGCCTTTGTGTCTGCGTGAGAGCCCTTTGAAACAATTTGGCGTGGGGCATCAAACAAGCCTCCGCGCCACGCAGCACCAACTCAAACAACAAGCAACACCACGCAAAAAAAACGATCGAACGAATCCACAACCATGAGCAACACACCACATAAACCCATCGGCTGGTTTGAGATCTATGTCGACGACATGGCCCGAGCCAAAGCCTTTTACGAAGCCACCTTAAACATCACACTCGATCCGCTGCCAGCGCCGACCGGCGACGGCAATATGGAGATGTGGATGTTCCCCGATGCAATGGATCAGACCAAGCCCGGCTGCTCCGGAGCCCTCTGCAAAATGGAAGGTATCAGACCGGGCGGCGGCGGCACGTTGATCTATTTCTTGTGCGAGGACTGCGCGGTCGAAGCCGCCCGCGCCGCATCCAACGGCGGCAGGGTTTACAAAGAAAAAATGTCGATCGGCGACTACGGATACATCGCCATCGTGGCCGACACCGAAGGCAACACGATCGGCCTGCACTCGATGAAATAACCCTCTTCTCACAGAGGCGCAAGGCACGGAGGGGGAGGGAAGTGGGTGATCCGCGCCGGCTCCACCACCCCTGCAACCTTGATTGAATTCCTTCTTTCCTCCGTGCCTCCGCGCCTCCGTGAGAACCACAACAACCAACCCAAAAAATCATCATGAAAAAATACCTCGACGGATTTGTCATCCCCATCGCCCCGGAAAACATCGCGCAATATGAACAAGTGGCCACGCTTTGCTCCTCGATTTGGATGGAGCACGGGGCGCTGGAATACATCGAAGCGGTCGGCGAGGACCTCGCGTCTCACAGCCCGGAAGGACGCGGCGCGCTAGAGATCTTCGGTGCCAAGCCGGGCGAGACCTTGGTTTTCGCCTACATCGTTTATGAATCCCGTGAGCATCGGGATGCGGTGAATGCCAAAGTCTTTGCCGACCCGCGCATGAAAGAAATCTGCCCCGGGCAGAATCCGGACGCGAAGCTGTCGTTCGATCCTCAACGCATGATGTATGGCGGCTTCCGGGTGATTGTTGAAAAGTAAACTTCCACACCAAACGAATCACCTATGAGCACATTCAACTATCCACGACTCAGCCCGACCATTGCCGTGCACAATGCGCCCGTCGCGATCGAGTTCTACCAGAGCGTTCTTGGCGCGAGCGAACGTTACCGCTTGGTGGATTCCGCCAGCGGCCAGATCGTCCATGCCGAACTCCTCTTTGGCGACAGCGTGCTGATGCTTTGCGAGGAAATGCCGGAGTGGAATAAAACGCCGCAAACCCTGGGCGGCACGACGGCGCGGTTTTCCCTCATCGTGGAGAACGCGGACGAAACCATCGCCCGGGCCATCGCGGCCGGAGCTACAGAAACCATGCCCGCCACCGACCAGTTCTACGGCTTCCGCAGTGGCAACATCCGCGATCCGTTTGGTCACGAGTGGATGATTCAGCATCCCGTCGAGAAGGTTTCCCCCGAGGAAATGCAAAAGCGGTGGGATGGGATGTTCGCCCAAAGCCCGGAGTGCCCGAACTGATTGCGGAGGGCGGTTCTCCATCGCAGAGCCGTTGGCGATACAGGCGTGATCGCGAATGAAGCGCACCGCAGCCAGTATGGATTCGGCGGCAAGGTGAGTGGAAAGACTGGCGAGATGTCGAACTGGCCAAACTTCGCAATCCGCTGCGCTTCGCCTACCTAGTGCAGAGATTGGGCACTGCGATTCGCTCGAACAGATGCGGGCTGGCCACGACACTGGAAGGGTAGGCGCCGAGGGCGGCTCGAAAATCGGGATGGCTGAAGGCGGCTCTGAAATGCGCTACCGACTCCCACACAGCATAGTTCATGAAGACGTGGCTCTCGCCGACGGCCCGATGAAGCTGGGTGGAAATGTAGCCGGGCTGCTGCTTCATCCAGTTGGCATCGGCCTCCCAGGCCTCGAGCAGAGCTGCGACATCCTGGGCCGCGACGGTGAAGAGATTGACGAGGACGACGGGTGATAAGTCCACGCCGAGCTGCTGGTGGATGGGACAGGATTCATCGAGGGGTTTCAGGGTGAGCATGATGGTGTGATGGGTTTGGCCGGGCGCTTTGGATTTAGTTGATGCCGGAAGATGGAGGAAATCGTGGCGTTTGGAAAGGCATCTCACAGAATGGAAATGCCGAAATTCCAATGGCGGACGGACCCAAATTCGGGCGTTGCAAGGGGGTTTTCTCTCCCGTGCGGGGACGCACACGCTCGACGGTGCTGGCAGTTCCGGCGTGGCTCCGGCGAGCAGCCTACCTTGCGGACACACTACCGAGGGCTTCCATCGCAACATGAAGCTCATTCAACGCCGTGCCTACGGCTTCAAAAACTTCAACAACGACCGCCTGCGCGTGATCGCCCAAGGCGGTTAACATTTTCTCTGCTCGCGATTTCCTGAAAGGCGTCCGGGGAAATGGGACTCGCGCTTTCCGAATCCCGAAACCGGTTGATTTTTCGTCCGCACAACCGATTATTTCTCCCATGTCGAAATCCCGATGGGAGAACACAGGGTTCGCTGCGCTGCTCCGCGCGAAGGGCCCTTGTTTTCCGCCAGCACGGAGTCAGCGGATTTTTCCATTCCATAAGACCCAATGATGCCACACCAGGACGCCCACCCGCATCGCGCCCAACCAGTGATGAACCGCCGAGATTTTCTTCGCATAGCCGGAGCGACGGGCGCGGCGATGGCCGTGGGCGGGGCCAAGCTCCTTGCCCAGACGGTCCCGACCGGACCGGGGGCGATCCGGTTCGCGGTGATCGGGGACTTCGGCCAGACATTCCCCGACCAGATTTTTCCCCTCGATCATGTGGGGGCAATGATGCGGAGCTGGAATCCGGATTTCATCGTTTCTGTCGGAGACAATAACTACCAGCTTGGACTGGCCGAGACCGCGGATGTGAATATCGGGAAGAATTTCTCCGGTTATATTTATCCGAAGACCACGGAAATTCCCGTCGAATATCCGTATCCGCCCGGCGGTCCGCTTTACAACCGGTTCATCCCGTGCCTGGGAAATCACGATTACGGCGACGTGCAAAACACGCACATTCCCACCCCCGACAATGTGGCCCTGAGCAAGCCGTATCTCGACTACTTCCGGCGAGCGCTCCGCGAGGGACTGCCCGCCGCGCCCAACACCACGGTCACTTTTGCCGACAATGCAGTGGGGCAGACCTACAAGCAGAACTTTTTCACGGGACAGGTCGAAGACTATGCGCCGTTCAGCGAGACACAAAATCTGCGGTTCTTCGATGTGCGGCTCGGCACGGCATCCGGTCCGAGCTCGGTGCATCTCTTCATCTTCGACAGCAATCCCACGACGCCCTACGGACAATTCTCCCACGACCGGCCGGTTCCCAACCGCGACGGATCCAACAGCAGCTACACGGAGAAAGCGACTCAGGGCGCATGGCTCCAGCAGCGCCTGGCGGCGAGCACGGCGCGCTGGAAGATCGTGATCTTCCACGACCCTCCCTACAACTCCGCAGCCGGGGCGGAAAATGCCGTTTACCAATACGCCTACATGCGCTGGCCGTTTCAGGCCTGGGGAGCGACGGCGGTCATCAGCGGACACGTGCACAACTACGAGCGGCTGGAAATGCCGGACGCAAATTCGAACATGGAGCCGGTTTACGGCGGCCCGACAATCCCGTATTTTGTCAACGGAGCCGGCGGCTTCATCCCCGAGCAGGGATTCGATCCCTCCTTTGTCATCGACGGCAGCAAGGTGCGCGTCTCCGAATACGGCGCACAGCTTGTCACCGCGGATGAAAACTCCATCAATTTTCTGTTCTTCGACCTCGACGGCGTCCTGCGGGATGTGCGGACCATTTACGCTGATCCCCAAAGCGGGGCTCCGCAGGTCGAATTCGGCGGGCGCGAATTTCCGGTCAATGCCGGTGCCGGAACGCTCCAGATCCCCGTCATCCGACTCGGCGATGCGGGCCAGCCGCTCTCCGTAAATTTTGCGACCGTGGACGGGACGGCCATTGCCGGCACCAACTACACGGCCGCCAGCGGAACCCTCCATTTCGCCCCGAACGAGACGGAGAAAATGATCCCGATCACGATCAATCCCCCGCCGGTTTTCGGGCCGGGCACCGTGCCGTGGGAATCCCTTATTTTCTCGGTCACGCTCAAACTCGCAAATCCGGGAAGCATCGGATTCTTCAATTTCGCCTCGGTGATTCTCGTCAACACCGTGGACACCCCACTCACGAACCAGGACCTCTTTATCGTCCAAACCTATCGCGACCTCTTCCAGGCCGACCCGAGTTCCGCAGAGCTCGCGGCGGCCAAGACTGCCATTGGAGCCTCCGACCGCGCGCTGGACAGGGCAAAGTGGATTTACCAACTGCTGGTCTCGAACTATGCGGCGGAGCCGGTCTTTCCCGTCGTGCAAATTTACGCGCCGTTCATCCTCTCCGCCATCGCCGTGATCGAGGCCCGCGCGATTCCTCCGAGCTTCGCGGACCTGCAGAATGGCATCAACCTTTACCGGGAAGCCACTGGCACGGACAACGCGCTCGCCACGATCAGCACGGCCTTCAACCAAAACCTGCTTGAGGTTTTCAACAGCAAGGTTCCCGGTTTTGCCACGGATAATACGATCTTCATCCAAAGCATCTACCTAGCCGCGATCAAAAAAACCTCCACCGAATTTTCGCAGGCCAATCTTTCTTCCGCCGCCAACCAGGCGGATCTCGACTACTGGCTGCCTCGCCTAGCCTACAGCTCGCCCGCCGAGCTCACCGCCAAGCGAAACCTCATGCTGGGAAGGATTTCCACGCAGAGCTTCAATCCGCCGCCCGTTTCCGGAATGACGCCTTTCGATCTCACGGTGACGAACAAAAACGCGGTGCTGGTCTCGATCGTATTGGCAGGCCTCCTCCGCCAGCAATTGACGTATCCGGATTTTTTCAACGGATACCTGTTCCCCGTGGACCGAGGCGGGGAGACGATCCTCATCGACCACATCTACAACATCATCCAATCGGCGAGCTACGCGGCACGTTTCCGTGTGACCTCCTATGAAGGGTTCATCGACTCGGCCAAGAGCGCCCTGTCCGCAGCCCAGAGGCTTCCCGGAGCCGATCCCGAGGGTGACGGCCTCACCAACCTCCAGGAGTATTCGTTCGCCCTCAACCGCCAGGCCGCTCCCGGAGCTTCAGTCACCGAAATCGACATCGAGAGCTCGGCCGGTCAGGACTATGCGCTCTTCTCCTATCGCCAGGCCGCGAATGTCAAACGTGTGGAGTTCCTCGTCCAGACGTCCACCGATTTGAAAACCTGGTCGATCGCCTCTAACGCCGTCGCCGATGGCGGGGTGGACATGGGCAGCTACATCAAAAGACGCGTTCGGATTCCCGTTCCCTCCCCGGCCGGACGCCTATTCATCCGCCTTCTCGTCCGACCGAAACCCTAAGGAAGCCAAGCATCGGCCGGGCGGCGAAGAGAATCAACGCCCACATGGAGGGCTCGGGAATGACAGATCCGGTGCCGCCATGCGTGCCACCGACATTTACATCCACGGGGTCCTACCCGGTAGCCAGAGCGCCGTCAACGATCCATACGCCCCGTTGACTGTCGTGCCGCCGCTCCCAAGGTAGGATTATCCCCGCGGCAGGCGCGGGGCTCTGCGAGTCTGTGTGCTTCGCACGAGGTGGGGGGCGCTATCGCGCGGGCAGTCGAACTTCGTTCTCGTCTGCTAGGTTTGTCGCGTCACGCGACTCGCCATGCGTGGCATGGCTCCCAAGGTAGGATTATCCCCGCGGCAGACGCGGGGCTCTGCGAGTTTGTGTGCTTCGCACTTGGTGGGGGGCGCTATCTCGCGGGCAGTCGAACTTCGTTCTCGTCTGCTTGGATTGTCGCGTCACGCGACTCGCCATGCGTGGCATGGCTCCCAAGGTAGGACTCGAACCTACGACCAATCGGTTAACAGCCGACCGCTCTACCACTGAGCTACTTGGGAATGACGGGAGAGCGGATTGAATCACCATTCTTTCTGATAATCAAATCGATTCTTACAGATCTTTCTTTTCGAAAACTCCGTGCAGACAAGCTTGATCTTTCCGCGCAAATGGAGCATTCCCTTACGAATGATCAAGTTGACGTATTGTTTGATTGCTACGGTGGCCCTCGCGGCTTCGCTCACCTCGTGCACGAAGAAAAAATCCGACCTCTATGCTGGAATCGACGGGGACTACGTGAGCGGAACTCCGCTCGGAGCGCGCTCGGAGGGAGCCAATTTTTTTGGTCAGACCGTGCAGCGCGGGCAGTTCCCGCCGGTCCAATTTGGTTACGATAGCGTGGAGGTCTCGGGTTCTGAGCAGCCGAAGATCGCGCAGGTGGCGGCCGCGTTGAAATCCTCGCCCCACGATCTGATCGTGGCGGGATTCACGGATGATCGCGGCACGGAGGAGTACAATCGCGGTCTCGGCGAACGTCGGGCTCTGGCTGTGCGCCAAGCCCTGATTGATGCGGGCGTGCCTGCCGCGAAGATCCAGACCGTGAGCTTCGGCAAGGAAATGCCAGTCGATCCGGGCAGCGGAGAAGCCGCATGGGCACTCAATCGCCGGGCGGAGTTCGGCCTAGTCAAGTAACGCGCGGTGCGCGTCCCACTCCTCGACCTCAAGCGCCAACATGCGACGGTTCGTGCCGATGTGTTGGCGAGAGTCGAAGGGCTTTTTGAATCCCAACAATTCATTCTCGGCGAGGCCGTCGAGGAATTTGAAAAGGCCTTTGCGGAATCGGTCGGTTGCGGATTTGCCGTCGGCATGTCTTCCGGGACCGATGCGCAGATGGCGATTCTCATGGCGTTGGGAATCGGTCCAGGCGACGCCGTCATCACGACACCCTACACATTTTTTGCAACGGCTGGCTGCATTCACCGGCTCGGAGCGGAGCCCGTTTTTGTTGATGTCGAGACCGACACCCTTCATCTCGACCCCGCCCGGCTTCGAACCTATCTCGAATCTTGTCGGACCGACCCGGACGGCGTCCCGATCACCCGAAACGGCAACCGCCTTCGCGCCGTCATCCCGATCCATCTTTTTGGTTCGTGTTGCCGAATGGATGAGGTGGAATCCATCGCGCGGCAGTTCCGGCTCGCGGTAACCGAAGACGCCGCGCAAGCGGTCGGGGCAACCTACCGGGGCGCGCAAGGAATCGTGCAGGCCGGGGCGATCTCGGAATCCGCATGGTTTAGTTTTTTCCCAACGAAAAACCTCGGCGGTGCCGGCGATGGTGGGATGGCTGTCTGTCGCGACGAGGGATTTGCAGAGCGTCTGCGGCTGATCCGGAATCATGGAATGGAGAAGCGATATTTTCATCGTCAGGTTGGGGGAAATTTCCGCCTCGACGCTCTCCAAGCCGTTGTCATCCATGCGAAGCTCCCGCATCTCGGCGAGTGGAATGCAGCCCGGCGACGGAATGCGGAGTTTTACTGCGAAGCCTTTCTCGCGGCAGGCCTCACCGAATTCGTTACCCCACCTCCGGCACCGCCTTCAGATCTGGAGAACGGACACATCTATCACCAGTATGTCATCCGAGCCCGGGATCGTGATGGGCTGATGGAACACCTCCAGCGCGAAGGGATTGGCTGTGCCATTTACTATCCGGTGCCGCTACATCTTCAGGAGTGTTTCTCCTATCTTGGCTATCACGCCGGAGATTTTCCCGTCGCGGAGAAGGCCGCGCTCGAAAGTCTGGCGCTCCCGATTTTTCCTGAGCTCGAGACGATAGAGTTGGAAGCCGTCGTGGCGGCGATCTCCGGATTCTACACGAGGTGATCCCCCCGGTGATCATACGGTTCCCGGCGTGGGACGATTGGCCATTCTTGAATGCGGCCTTTATCGGCCGGGTCGATGGCATCGATGTAGAGACCGATCGCGAGACAGCACTGGCTCGGCTCTCAGGCGCACATGAATCCATTCGGCGGAGCTTGGAATTCGGCACGGAACCGATCGCGACGGCCGAGCAGGTTCATGGGGCCAATGTTGCGGTAGTGGGAGCGTCCGATCGCTTTCCGGTTCCCGATTGCGACGCGCTCGTGACGGCGACTCCCGGACTTTGCCTCGGCATCTATGTTGCGGATTGCGCTGCTGTTTATCTTGCGGATCGGCATGGTCGAGCGATTGGTTTGGCGCATTCTGGAAAAAAGGGAACCGAACTCGGAATCGCGATTCGCACACTGGAAGCCGTCTGCACTTTCAGCGGAGGGCAACCGAATGAAGTCATTGCCGTGATAAGCCCGTGCATCCGACCTCCCCACTACGAGGTGGATTTCGCAACCGAGATTCGAAGGCAATTGCGGGACGCCGGGATCGCGGCAGTCTACGATGACGGGATCTGCACCGCCGCGGATACCAACCGCTTTTACTCGTATCGCCGCGAGCTCGGGAGAACCGGTCGGATGTTAGCCCTATTATCGCTGAAGAATGTGCCGCCTACTGGGAGGCCTTGAGCCAGACATCGAGAGCGGCGGCATTTCCGAGGCTGTCGGCCCACGGCACATGTGGTGATTCCAAGTCCGGGAGAGCGTTGGCAACAGCATCGGCTTCGACAGCGTATTTGTAAGGTGACCCGAAGGCCGGCTCGGTCGAAAGATTTTCCCCGACGCCGATCGTGATCGGTCCCGGTGGATTCCAAAATTGCGGCACATGGATGCAACCCTTGTCGCCGTAAATATGAAGGTCCTGATCCCGCCGCATGCCCACCCCGCAACTGATCTGCGCGAGGATGCCCGAATCAAATTTCAGAGTCGCCGCTGCGACGAGATCGACTCCAGTTGGGGCTCGCAAAATCGCACCTTGGATACTGGAAGGATTCTCAAACGGTAATTGGCAGGCAGCTCCCGCGATGAGACGAGCGACCGACATCGCATAGCATCCGACATCAAGGATGCCGCCTCCCCCGAGGGCTTGGTTGAATATGCGGGACGCGGGATCAAACGCTGCGGAAAAGGAAAAAGAGGCATCGATCATGAGGACCTTGCCGATGGTCCCGGATTTCACGATTTCAACGATCCGTGCGGTGCGCGGATGGCATCGATACATGAAGGCCTCCAGGAGAAACCGCTTTTGCCGTGCGGCCTCTTCGATGATTGCCGTGACCTCGGCAAGATTCATCCCGAGCGGCTTCTCGCAGAGCACGTGTTTCCCGGCCTTCAGCGCGGCAATGGCCCACTCTGCATGCGACGGATGCGGGGTTGAAATGTAGACTGCGTCCACTTGGGGGTCTTCAAGCATCTGGGGATAGGCAGCATATGCGCGAATATCCCCGAACGCTGAGGCAAATGCGGATGCTGTCTCCTTGCTACGGCTTGCAACGGCAACAAGCCTGCCGGTGGCCGAGAACGGCAACTCCCTCGCAAATGTTTTTGCAATCGCACCGGTGCCGACGATCCCCCATTGTAGAGACTCTTTTTTCATTGTGCTCCCGGAGTTACCTTGGGTTCACCTGCCGTCGAAACCTTTTTAAGGAAGCGGGCGGGATTCCCGACCCAGACTTCGCCGGACGGAATGTCTTTTGTAACAACCGAACCCGCGCCCACAACACTTCCCTCGCCAATACTGAGCGAATGGCCTTCCCGGGCGATGATAATCGAGTGGGCGCCGATGCTGACACCATGGCCCAGCGTGATTCGGTGTGCCGATCCGATCGGGCACTCCGCCGCGAGAGTCACATGGTGAAAAATCCGGCAATTTTCCCCGATTGTTACCTGCGGGTGGATGACAATCCCGAGGGCATGATGTTCCAGAATGAGTCCTTTTCCGACAATCGCCTCGGCCGGGAGGAGGCATTTGTAGATGGCCCAGTTGAGCGTCTTCACAGCGCGAGCTGCGAAGTGAAATTTGCGTTTATAGAGCGAGCGAGAGATCGCCCAGAGACGCTCGGGATTCCGCTGACTCATGCCGCTTCCTCCCTGATCAGGTCCTTAAGGAACTCGGTGACGCGTTGGATCTGCGCGGCTTGAGAGAACTGTCCGGCATTTTTCGGGATCTGATTTCGTTTTCCCATAACGGCAGAATGGTCGAGTTTATTCAAAAGGTCTTCCAAAGCCGATTGGTATTCTTCGCTCCAAGGATAGCGAGTCGGCAGCCTCCACATCCATCCAGCACCGAGGTCATAGGCAGCGGGGGTTTGGTTTGTGATCACCGGGAGTTCAGCTTCCATGTATTCTGGAAGCTTGGTGGTGTAGCGATAGGAACCCACACCGTCGAGGCTCTGCGGCAGGCTTCCGACATCCATCGCTCGGAGGACAGACATCACCTCTGAGAGCGGGACCGGGCCGGGGAGAAAAACCCGGCGGCCAAGTTGCTCGCCCGCCAATTGCTGCAAATGCGGCAAGCCATCCCCTCCCCCAACGACAAGCAGACAGAGATCCGAGCGTTTCAGATTTGCCGCCGCGCGAACGAGGTCGAGTCCGTAACACCATGGCTGCCGAGGGTTCCACGCCAGGCTCCCGACGATCCCGACCACAAGCGCATCTTCGGGGATCCCCCAACGTTTGCGAATCTCCGCACGGGACAAACCGCTTGCCGATCCACCGATCACCCACCCCTCCGCCGTCACGGCTCTTGTCGCGCCAAATGCCATCGCACGTCCACACAGATACGGCGTCCATCCGATAAATCCCGCGCAGCAACGACAGAGAACTCGCTCGTAGACTTCGAAGACCAGTCCGGCGATGGGATTAAGTGCTCGGACGAATGGCCCAACGGCATCACCACTGCTGAAGACATACGGGACATTTAGAAAAAATCTCGCCGCAAGACAGACTAACCCACCCGCAATGCCCGTGCCCTCCATGACAAGCAAACCAGGCTTTTCGGATTTCACGGCGTTCCACAGTTCCGTGAGGCTCCGGCGTTTCTTGGCCTTGTCGAAGGGAAGCTCGACCACGTTCGGGAGCGCGGAGAGAAGTGCCTCCATCCGCTGAGCTTCATTCGATCCGGTGCCTTTGGTGGCGAACCATGCAATTTTCATCCTCGGGCGTTGTCGTTTTTCTTCGCGAGGAATTCGTTGTAGGCGTCTTCCGTCATCATGGCAACGCGATCCCACGTATATTGGCTCTCCACGATCCGGCGGGCATTCGCCCCCATCTCCCGGACCCGCCCCGGCATCGAACTCATCGCACTCAGGCAGGCCCCGATCTCCTCCGGGACATAGGAGACAAACTCACCATTCACACCGGGCTGAATAAATTCCTCCGTGCCATTGATTCGCGCGGCGACGATGGGAAGCCCGCAAGCTGCCGCCTCAATGGTTGCCAAGCTAAAGGCTTCGTAGTGACTCGGAAAGAGGAAGAGGTCGCCTGCCGCCATGACCCGCTCGACATCGGATCGAAACCCTCCGAAAACAATCCGTCCGGAAACCCCGAGGTCACGGGCCATTTGCAGAAATCTCGCACGGTTCGGGTCATCGCCTGCGACGAAGAGCTTGATGTGAGGCTCAGCTGACGAGGCAATGGCCCGGATGCAAAGATCGAGACCCTTTCGCATCCACTCGCCGCCAGAAAAAACAGCGATGAAGTCATCGCCTCGAAAGCCGTTCATTTCACGCCAAGCGAGGCGAGCATCCGGATCGATCGGACGGAATTTTTCGGTGTCCGCCGCGTTGGGAACGATGCGAACACGGGAGGTTCCGATTTGATAAAAGCGCCGGAGTTCCCGCTCCACACCTTGCGAAACCGGAAGGAAGACGAGTGGCGGTTGATGCGCAGCGCGCGTGTAGAGCGACCTCTCTGCCGCACAGGTCCGAAGGTGGTAGAGCCAGCGCGTCAGTCGGCGCGGGAGCGAGACGCGCTCGGCGCTTTCAAAACGGCGGACAATTTCCTGCTTGGCGGGTTGGATATTCTGAATCGTCACCACATCCGCCCGGTCGGTATTGCAGCCGATCGAGTGGACAATATCGAAGTCCCGCTGGCGGATCTGCATATTGGCCAACGCGTGGTAGGTCGAGAAATCGACAACCTCAGGCCACCCCGGCCCGGGGACGCGGTGCCACGTGACCAACTCGAGGTCGAGGTCCTCGACCTTTCGGGCGAAGAGGTGGACGTCATGCCCCTTCCGCGCAAGCCTCTCGGCCACCTCGTTGACCGGTCGCGCGCTGCCGTCGCGCCGGTTGCAATTGATCATAGCGAAGGCGATGCGCATTACGATTTTTGAATCAGCTCCGGTGGCTTGGAGGCCACTCGCCCTGCGGCAGTCCGCGGCCACATGGCGAAGCCCGCGAAAAGAGAGAAAACCACGCTCCCTGGACCGGCCAGCCAGTTGCCTGCAAAGAGTGCAATGGCTCCTGTCACAAAGAGCGCCTTGAACATCATGAGAGACTCGCTCCGGACGCCGGATCGCTCGAAGGCGTGAACTCGTTTCCAAATCAAGGCCATCGCAAAAAAGAAAATCCCCCCTCCGAGAAGTCCGAACGAAAAAAGAATCTCAAAATACCCGTTGTCTCCGATCGAGGCTCCCGCATCGACGCCGCCCGTATTGACGCGGCCCGCGAGGCCCGTCGATCCTAATCCCTTGCCGATCGGATTGCTGAGGAGCGAGGTGATCCCATAGCTCGCAATGGAGATCCGACCTTTAAACGATCCGTCTTCAGTGATGGAGCCAATGGTGCTGAGCCGCTCGGAAATTTTCGAACTTCCCGGCATCCGGCTGATCGCAAAATTTCCGATGAGCGCGGCGAGGCAAAGCAGCGCCACAATCTGAAGGGTATTCTTCCCGCGGTTGAGAATCGGAAAGAGCACTGTCGCCATCGCGATCGTAATGATGGACGTGCGAACGAAAGTGAGAAGGATCGTCGCGAGAAGGAACGCCACCGTGAACCACCCGCCTGCATTCCTCCAGCGCTTCGAGACCATCATCGGGATAACGGCCATCGCAAGGAACCCGGCGAGCACACCCCGCTCGCTCATCGTTGAAAAAACGGTCATTTGAGTGGACTTCAACTGTCCGAGATATCCTTCAAATCCCACGGCTTTCACCCAAAAGGCATCCCACGGAGGGATTGTGTAGTATTGATACCAGCCGTAAATGCTGACGACGACAGCGGCCCAGCCAACGGATTTTATCCAGCGGTCGAGAAGACGTTCATTCCCGTGTGCGAGGGCCGCGCACCCCATCATCGCGATCGGGGCAACATATTCGGCAAGGGCGTAAGCCGCAGCAAATTGGTTGCGCACGAGGCCCACGGCGAACCCGATGGAGAGCGCGATCGCAAAGAGATTGAAGATCCGGCGGAGCTGCGGGGGGAACTTCTGATACCGCGTGACCACAAACAAAAAGACGAGTCCGGAGATGACGAGTGGAGTCAAGCTGATCGGAGAAAACGCATTGAACGAGCCCGCCATCCAGTCGACCACGCGCCGGATTCCCCGGTTGAGCACGGTGACCCAGACAAGGTAGTCGATCAGCCAGCTGGGATTCTTGAAGTAAAGAATGAATGCCGGCGTAACGAGAAGAAATGCAACGATCCAATCCATTTGATCAGCGAGGGTGACTCCCGAGGATCTTACCCCAGTCGACTGCTAGAACGGAATCGGAGAAAAACTTTTCGAAATATGCCCGACACCGCTCCCGCACGGACTCCGTTGGCGGCGGGGTGGAAAGGAGGGACCGAAAGGCCGCGGGAAAGTTCGTGGGCTCGACGATCTGGACGACATCGGGAGATGCCGGACCGAGTGCCGGCATCGCAAATGACCGCATCCCCCCGGTGCACGTCGCGAGGACCGGAACCCCGAACTGAAGGGCCTCCAGAATCACATTCGGCATTCCCTCCCGATCGTCCATGCTGGGCACACACAAAAAATCGATCTCCGAAAAAAACTGGCGGAGGAACTCCGCTCGGCCCGCTGCCGAGAAGGAGCCATGGAAAAAAAATGTCTCCGGATTCCGCCTCTGCCGCTCAAGCACAATGTCCTCCATCGGCCCGCTCCCGGCAACATGAAGCTCGCAGGGAATCGTGCTCCGACCGACAAGGTCCATAAGGACTGCAAGCCCTTTCGCCTCGTTCAGGCGGCCGAGAAATCCAACCCTTGGCCGCCCTGGCCGCCGTGGCTCAGCGCCCGGCTGGATGGGCAGCTCGGTCGGCTGCAAAGCCCATGCGCTCGGCGTGTGTGCGGGGAAAAGTTTTGCTGTGGCCGGGGAAATAAAAGCCAACTGCGAAAAAAACAACCGGTAGGTCTTCATTTGCCGAATAACCGCCGGAGTCAACTCATGGGTGATATGATAGTAAATCGATTTCCGGGCCGAGATCAGCGCGGAAAGGATCGGCGAGAGGTGGCGCATGCCAATTGCCAGAAAAACATCGGCGCCGCGGTATTCCGAGACGATTTTCCACCATTGCACAGGATCTCTTCCCGGACACCTGACGACGTGAATCCCCTGACGCCGCAGCACATCAAATGCGTCAGGGGAGAATCCATGCCCGGGAATATCTTTCACAAGGACGTGCACGCTCCCAAACATTGGCTGCAGAAGCTCGCAGAGCTTCAGCGTGGTCGTCGTATGCCCGCCGACTTCCGGCAAGCTCGAGAAGATGACCAGCGACCGGGCATTCATGTGGCCGCAGCATTGCGATTCCGAGCGGCACCGGCAAGCACCTCGACAAACTTCGTGGCGACGGCATTCTTTTCATAGAACTTCTCGGCGAACGCGCGGGAAGTTTCCGGCGAGTGCTTTTCCCTAACCGCCATGGCACAAAGCACCTCGGCAAGCTCTGCCGGGCTGTCCGACTTCAAACAAACATCCATCGGGCTCAGATAATCTGCATTGCCATTTGTTTGTCCCACGATAACGGGAATCCCGCACGCCTGCGCCTCCGCGACCGACGAGCCGAAGTCCTCCTCTTCGCTCGGTTGGATCAAAACATCGTGCTCCCGCAACATGTCGGGAACCTCCCCGCGTGGAATCGATGGGATCCACTTCAAACGATCTTGGAATGGAAATGCCGCGATCAACTTCTCGTAGCCCTGAACAAATCCGACGCTGCCCACGATCGTCGCCTCGAGATCCGCACCGCCCCTGATCGCCGCCGCGATTCCGTCCAGAAAAAGGTCGAGCCGCTTGCGCGGGACAATTCGGCCAAGCCAGAGGCATTTCATTCTCCCGCCGACGATCCGCGGCGCACTTGGTCGGAACGTCTCCAGATCGATCGGATAAGGAAGGCTCGTTGTTCGGCTCTCTGCAATGCCGAAGACATTGTGCAGGGTCCGCCTCGATTGCGAGCTCCCCACCACAATGGCATCACATAAAGAAAACCGAGGAAGTCCCCACCGCGAAAGACGGACCATGGCAAGGATCCTCCATTTCCATGCAGCCGCCGAACCGGAAAGCCTCGAAACTTCCGAGAACCTGCGGAAGATCGACCTCGCGTCCGTGCCGGGAGGACCTTGGGCAAAACTCACACTCGCCAATCCCGGCACCCGGCCGCGGGCGTAGTCGCCAAGCCACACGCACACGTCGAAAGGGCTTTGCAAATGTGCCCGATCGATCGCGGCGACGAGCATCTGATTGTAGCGCGCCACATCGAGCCTGGTCGTCGCGAGACCTACGAGAGGGATCCGGGCCGTGCGAGCGCGAAGACGGTCCGAAATCCGATTGTCGACGTCTGTAAATCGAAAACCCGCGCGGTCGCCGACGGCTCCACGCGGATCGACAAACGAGGCCTTGGAAAAAAAGCGCACCTCACATCCCAAGTCGAGCAGCGCCCGCAAAAGCATCGCATTCGCGCTGGCGACGCTTCCAGCCTGCTCGGAAACAAAACCTGTTGCGGCGATTTTCAAAGTTTGCAAGTCGGTCTATCCCACGGTCGCTCAGTCTGAGGGAGTGCCAATCAAGGAAATCATTCTGGCCGGGTTTCCAGCCCAAACTTGATGGGCAGGGATCGAGCGGGTCACAACCGAGCCCGCACCAATCACAGATCCCTCGCCAAGGGTGACTCCTTTCAGAACGATGCTGCCCGCACCGAGCCAAACATTTTTTTCGATGTGGATCGGCTGGATCACATTCGGCTGGGAATGGAATGCGCGGTCTTCATTGCGCCCATGATCGTGATCGACAAAGTAACACCCCGGCGCAATGAGGCAGTCGTCGCCGATCTCGATGCGGCCTTGGATGTTAAACTCCACGTGGTTTCCAACGAAGACGCGATCCCCGATGACAATCGACGGGCCGGGCGTCCAGAAATGATCGTAGTTAAAAAAAATTTCGTGCTGCAGCTTGCAGTGAGCACCGATCCGCACTTGATGCGGCCACACGGCGCGGCATGCGGGCAGTCGCGTTCCCTCACCGATCTCCGCGCCGCGAAGCCTCCAGACTGCGATTCTCCAGAGCGAGACCGGACTCGACACATTGATCTCGATCCACCGCCAGAGACGTTGGAAGACCTCAGGCAACTTCATGGTGTTGAGCGCGCCTTCCCTCGCGAATGGCCCGGCGGGTAATTACAAATCGCTCACGTCGGTCAGGATCGCGACGCAGGAAAAGCCGGACATATTGAACAATGCCTGGTGCATCCGTCGATCCGACAAGGCAAGCCCAGAGCCAGTGACGGAACCTCTTACCTCTTGGAAGGCGGCGCGAGACCACGAAGTGTTCATTCCAGACCATGTCGTAGAGACCTTCTGGAGAGAAGACTCCGCGGTGCCCTTGGTCAATACCATAGCGAGGGGCAATGTGATGGATGATTTGGATCTCCGGATCAAACGCCACATCGAAACCCGCGGTCGCAACATCGAGGCAAAGGGCGATCTCCCAGTGGACCTGAGCGCCGCTGCCGCGGAGTCCTTGCTCGAATCCGATCCCGCGAATCAGATCGCCTCGAGCGGCGGCATTGCATCCCTTCAACGTATCCACACGGCGGAACGCGCCGCCGCCACGGTGATGGTTGCCAAGGAATCTGCCCGACCATGTCAAGATGCCGACCGCTTCTGTCGTCGCCTCGGCCGCCCGCATTTCCGGGTGGTCCCGAAGGAGATCGCGCCCGCCGACCATTCCCAAACGATCGTCCGCAGCGAACCGGGCGACGATCCTTTCGATCCAATCAGGCACCGGCTCAGCATCATCGTCGAGAAGGCAGACAATGTCTCCCCGAGTCATGTTCAACGCACACTGCATCGAGGCGATCACGCCCGGCTGATCACAATACGCGGTTTCGAATGACGGCAGGCCCGCCGGAAGATTCTTGATCAACGATTCCGTCTCGCGGTCGTCCGTCCGAAGCCCGAGCACAATCTGATCCGCAAGTTGGCTCTGCGCCGCGAGGCCTCGGAGGGCCTTCAGAAGAAATGTAGGCCGCCGGAACGTCGGAATGATGACGGAGACAGACATGGTGGTCACAGGCCGAATCTTCGAGGGGCTTTGCCATCAGCAACCACCTGGCACCAGAACTCGCTGCGCGGGGTTTTTTTGATGGTCCGGATCCAGCCTGGAAGCTGGAGGATAAAGAAAAGGTATTCGCCGATAAACCGGAAGGCAGCGGGAATGCGATCCCGCTTGGCGTCTGGCTGGCGGAAGCGCGAGACGATGACCGCAGCGACGTGGCGTGGCAACAGGCGCAAGGTGTCGAGCGCCGAGGCTCCGAGGTCGTGCGTGCTCAAAACGCGCGGATGCCAGCGCTCTGCGAGCTTGGTGGCGCTCGGGATCTTCCTCATCGGATGCATGACGAGTGCCGTTGGAACGAATTGGAAATCGGCACCCTCTAGTCGGATTCGAGAAAAGAACTCCATGTCTTCGAAGGTGCCGCGAAAACGCTCATCGAATCCCCCGGACTCTTTCATCAATGCCCTCGGAATCGCGAAATTACAGGAAGGGGGATTATGGCCGAATCCGGTCCAGAGCGGAGATTCCCACATCAGCGAGTCGTGCGGCCCCTCACCGCGAATCGTCTGCCCGACGAGCACGACCCTCGCACCAGGACCGGCCGCGGCCATGGCAGAACGATAAGCCTCCAAGAACCCCGGCACCGGCAAGCAGTCATCATCAACAAAAATCAACCACTCTGCCTCGGCCCGGAGCGCTGCGAGGTTCCGGTTCGCACCCGGCCCCCGCCTTGGACCACGCATCCAAGTGACCGAGTTTGGAAGATCGGGCGGAGTCACTCCATCATCAATGACAATGACACCCCACGAGTCTCCGGAGGGAATTTGGGGGAGCAGGCGATCGATGCATTTTTTGAGCTCCGGGGGGCGATCCTTTGTTGGAATAATGATGGCGACGTCCGGAGTCATGCAGATCGAAGCTACAAGCGGAATGCCGCCATGTGCGAGGCCAGAGTCTTGTCCCAAGTAAGTTGCTTTTGTTGAAATATCCGACCGGCCGCACCGAGCATCGCTGCGCGGTCGGGATTGCCGAGCAAATCCAACAAGGCACGGGCAATTGTCTGCGGGTCTTGGGAGACGTGAAGCCCGGTCACCCCGTCCTCGATCCATTCCCGCGAAGCCGGCGCCGGCCCGCAAATGACCGGCTTGCCGTAACTCCACGCCTCGATGAATGCGATGCCGAACGACTCGTGAGCCGAGGGCAGACAAAACACATCGCAGCCAGCATAGGCGTCCGCAAGCACCTCCGCATCAGGCACACCGAGATCGATAATCGATTCGTTCGGCGCAGGGCCTGAACTGCCCGGGCCGGCGAGGAGGAGCATGGCATCAGGCATTGTCCTTTGGACGATTTTCCAAGCGGCCAACAGAGCGGGATATCCTTTCCCTGCATCACGGAGCCCGACACAGAGTGCGGTGCGACGTCCACTAAGCGAGTGGACCGCGCGAAACCGTTCCCGATCGCCATCCGGCGAACACATTGGCGGCAGCCCACAGCGGATGAGGCCCGCCGCATCGAGTCCCAACTCCTGGAGGTGGCGGATTTCGTTTGTCGACTGGCAGAAAACGCGGTCGGCCATGTGGTAGAGCCGAAGGTCGATGAGATCGTCACCCCATGTTCCCGGATGAACCGCCGGCCAAACAGTGAGTCGAGCCTGCGATCTCCTGGCAAAATCAGCCATTGCGAATCCCATAAAGTCCCAGCCAGTGCCCACGAAGTGGACGACGCGAGGACGGAAAGGCAACAGTCGATCCATGGCCGGACGGTAGGCGGCACGGATCCATAGCTCGAGGATGGGATGAAAAATCCGACGCGACGCCAGGCTCATCCAGATTTGTTTTGGCTCACGAACGGCCCCATTGAACAGCGTCACGCCGGAGCCATCCATTCGACTCTCCAAAGCGCAAACTTCCGGCCGAACACCGACCTCTTTCTCGAATTCGTCAGCAAGGCACCGCTGGTAATTCGCAAGCCCTCCGGGGCCGAACGGAGCTCGCCGTGAGGCGATCAAAAGAGGGACTCGTTGGTGAGGCAAGGTCGGACTCTGCTCTGCCATCACCTGACCCCGATGAGCTTTACGGGCAGGGCGACCGGCCCGTCCTTTTCGCATTTTGGCGGATAACCGCTGGCATAGACGTCGAGGACGGGAACGACGAATTCGCCGATGGGAGTTCGCTCGAGGCACCGTCGCCAGTTTGTTTCATGAAAACTGAGAGCCAGCCGGTAGGTTCCGGCGCCAAGGCGATGGGCCAGACCGGGGAGGGCAAATTCGACGGAGAGTTCGCCAATGCGGTCGCCAAAATTCAAGCCCGTTGTCTCCGGACGAAGGTCGCAAAGTTCGAAACCCTCGAGCGTTTCGACGTGAATCCCCAATCCGGCATTCGATAGAGGTTGATCGAGCTGGAAGGTGGCGGAAACTACGAGCGTCCCCTCAACGTCTTCTTGGTGAAGCGAGGTCGACACAAGAGAGAGGCCGAGGGCCCGGTTGCTCGCAATGACGCCACGGGCGATGCCCAGCGGGGACTGATGGGAATAGGCTGCGATCACGTCAGCGACCGGTCCGAGCGTCTCGACGCGACCTTGGTTGAGCAGAATTCCCGTCTTGCAGAGCGCGCGAACGGAATGCATGGCGTGGCTGACAAAAAGCACCGTCCGGCCCTGTTGCATTGAGACGTCCTGCATTTTCCCAAGGCATTTGCGCTGGAACTGCGCGTCGCCGACAGCAAGGACCTCGTCGACAATGAGGATCTCGGGTTCGAGGTGGGCTGCTACGGCAAATGCGAGGCGGACATACATCCCGCTCGAGTAGCGCTTCACCGGCGTGTCGAGAAATCGGCTGATCTCGGCGAACTCGACGATCTCGTCAAACTTCGAGCGGATCTCGGCTTGGTTCATGCCGAGGATCGCGCCGTTGAGAAAGATGTTTTCACGGCCAGTGAGTTCGGGATGAAACCCGGTCCCGACCTCGAGCAGACTCGCCACCCGGCCCTTGATTCCGATTCGTCCCTCAGTCGGCTCGGTGATCCGGCTCAGCATTTTCAGGAGCGTGCTTTTGCCAGCTCCGTTGCGTCCGATGATTCCGACGACCTCGCCTTGCTGAACATCAAAAGAAACGTCCCGCACGGCCCAGAATTCATTTTTCTCTGACGATGCCGCGGGTTTTGGTTGCCGATGAAAAACCGACCTCACCGAGTCTTCAATCAAATGGCGAAGCCCACCGTGTCTCGATGGACCGCTGCCAAGGAAGTATCGTTTCGAGAGGTTCTCGACGCGTATGGCCGTTCGGGCGCTCATCAGATGATGTCAGCAAACGAGCGTTCCGTGCGGCGAAAGTAGCTGAGCCCTACGACGAAGAAAATCGCTGCCACGAGCAACGACAGCAGGCTTCCCGTCGTAAAGAATTTTGCATCGCCCCCAAGGATCGCCCACCGAAAACCCTCGATCACGCCAACGAGCGGGTTCAGCGAGTAGACCAAAAACCATGTCTCCCCAATCTTCGCGCGCACGATATCTGTGCTATAGGCAACCGGGCTCGCAAACATTCCGAACTGGACGAGAAATGGCACGATGAACCGGAAGTCTCGGTAGCGGACGGTCAGGGCCGTGATCAAAAGCCCCGGGCCAAGGGAGGCGAAAATCGCGAGCAAAACAAAAACCGGAAGCGTCAGGAGCCTCCAGCTCGGAAGAAACTGATACCATGCCATCAGTCCAGCGAGGATCGCAAACGAAAGCACAAAATCAACCAGCGAGACCGCCACCGACGCCGTCGGGACGATGACACGAGGGAAATAGACTTTGGAAATCATATTCGCATTCCCCACAAGGCTCTGGCTCGCATTCGTCAACGCATTCGCAAAGAACTGCCAGGGCAGAAGTGCCGCGAAGACCATGATCGCATACGGCGCGCTGCCGACCGAGGGAAGCCCGGCTAGACGCCCGAAGACAAGGGTCATGATCAGCATGCTGATAAAAGGCTGGAGGAGCGCCCATGCGGCTCCTGCCACGGTTTGCTTGTAGCGGACGGCGATATCCCGCCATGCGAGAATCACCAGCAGTTCGCGGTATCGCCATAGGTCGGACCAGTAATTTTTTTCGGCGCGACCGGCTTCGATCCAAAGATCGAAATCTCTTTCCCCTGCCGGACGTGATTCAGCTGTTGATTGTTCCATGGTCAGAGCGAGCGGCTTAGACGACTCACCCGGCGATTCGGTTTGAAGCGTGACGGGTAGCAGGAATCCTTTTTGTCTGCAAGATCTGCGGCGGGTTCTTGCTGTGCTGGGTTGGTTGACAGGAGGGACCTCGGCGGGCACGGTGCTCCGATGAATTTGCCCTTGGACAGGCACGGGAATGCTGCGGGATGGAAGTTTGATAATTCCTACGCCCGACTACCGGATGTTTTTTTCGCCCGGACAAATCCCGTTCCGGTTCCCTCGCCGAGGATCGCCATTTTCAATCGCTCGCTCGCCGAAGCGATGGGACTCGATCCCGATTCGCTGGAGACCACGAGCGGGGCCGAGATTTTTTCTGGCAACCGGATCCCCCCAGAAGCCGAGCCCATCGCCCAAGCTTATGCCGGACACCAATTCGGCCACTTCACGATGCTCGGAGACGGTCGCGCCATCTTGCTCGGCGAGCATATCACGCCGTCCGATGGGAGGTGGGATATTCAGCTCAAGGGCTCCGGCCGCACTCCTTATTCTCGGCGAGGCGACGGACGGGCCACTTTGGGGCCGATGCTTCGCGAATACATCATCAGCGAAGCCATGCACGCGCTGGGGATTCCAACCAGCCGGAGCCTCGCGGTGGCCACGACGGGCGAGACCGTTATGCGCGAGGGCTTGCTCCCGGGGGCCGTGCTCACCCGCATTGCCGCCAGCCACATCCGTGTCGGGACATTTGAGTATGCGTCGGCGTCCGATGCCCCCGATGCCCTCCCGACTCTGGTGGACTACACCATCCGCCGACATTTCCCCGACTTGCTCGAAACGAAAAATCCCGCCCTCGCCCTCCTCGATCAAGTCATCGAACGCCAGGCGGCTCTGATCGCACATTGGTTGCTCGTCGGCTTCGTCCACGGCGTGATGAATACCGACAACATGGCTGTCTCCGGGGAGACGATCGACTACGGCCCGTGCGCATTTCTTGACGCCTACGATCCTGCAACCGTTTTCAGCTCGATCGACCATCACGGTCGCTACGCCTACGGAAACCAACCGACGATCGCTCACTGGAACCTCGCCCGCTTCGCAGAGACCTTACTCCCGCTGCTCCACGACAACTCCGATCAATCCATCGAAGTCGCCAAAGAATCGCTGGGAAAATTCCCAACCCGCTTCCGCCACCACTGGCTTTCCGGCATGCGTTCGAAGCTCGGACTCTTCACCGAAGATCCCGGAGACATCGCGCTCATCGAATCGCTTCTCGAAACGATGAAATCAAGCCACGCGGACTACACCACCACCCTCCGCCGCCTCGATCCCGAGCAGCCATCGGCCTTCGCGCCGTGGCACGAGACCTGGAAGGCCAGACTCTCCCAGCAGCCGCAGACCTTTGCCGAGGCGCGCGGTCTCATGCGCCGTCACAATCCGGCCATCATTCCAAGAAACCACCACGTCGAAGCCGCTTTGCAAGCTGCGGTCGAGGACGACGACCTCGCGCCCACGGAACGCCTGCTCGCCGCCCTCGCTTCCCCATTCGAAGATCGCGACGAGCAGTCGGACTTTTTAGCCCCACCGGCACCGGGCAACCGCGTCTACCAAACATTCTGCGGAACTTGAGCGGAATCCCATAGCTGGCCCAACTTTTGCTGCCCAACCAACCGAACCGCCCATGAACACCGCCGACATCGAAAGCATCGAATACAAAAAACAGTTTCTCCACGAGGCAACGAGGCTTGCTCTGGAATCCGTTGAAAAAGGATGGGGAGGCCCATTTGGTGCCGTTATCGTTAAGGATGGAAAAATCATCGGCCGCGGGCAGAACCGCGTTTTGCTGACCGGCATTCCGATCTATCACGCCGAGGTCACCGCCATCATCGACGCCTGCACCCGCATCAACTCAAAGGCCCTGCTGGGTTCCGATTGCTACGAAGGAAATCTCAAACTCATTCCCCGCCCAGAAGGCTCTTCCGATCCCGCCCCCGAGCGCGCGCAGATGCTCAAAGGGTGCGAGATTTACGTGAGTGGTGCCCCCTGCCCGATGTGTATGAGTGCCATCTACTGGGCGCGCATCGACCGCGTGTATTTCGGCACCAGCCTCAAAGACGCGAGCAAAATCGGCTTCGATGACGAGTTCCAATACATCGACTTCCGACTGCCCTGGAACGAACGAAAAGCCATCGAGTGCTTCCCCGACTTCGAGCGCGATCACGCCCTCCAAGCCTGTGAAGCCTGGGCAAACAAGCCAGATCGCCACCCCTACTAAAGACCGGCAGCACTCCAAAGCTTCCGGAGAGCGCACCCGGCCCGGGTGCTGGCAGCAGCGGCCCGCTGCTGCGAACTTTCTCAGCAAAGCCTGTTTCGGCGAGCCGCCGAAACCCGCACCCGGGCCGGTTGCGCTCCCCAGATTTTACCCCACAAACGAAACAGGATTTCTCTGCTCGCTGCCCCAAAACAAACATCGCCGTGCATAACCCTGCGATTTGAAGGGTAGCACCCCGCATGTAGAAAAGGATGACGTGTTCCCCTTACGCCCGATTCTTGGTGTCGACAGCAGGCGATCGAGCGTTACGTTGAGTGATGAATCAAACGACCCGGATCCAGCGCGAAGTTTTGGCCCTTGCCGCAGCAGCCGTTATCATGACCCTCAAAGTTGTTCTCATGGTGGCTCTTCTCCGGCGCTGGAAAGTGCGCAACGAACCCGACGTCTGAGGCACCGTGTGGTTTTAATGTATGTCCGTTAAACCTGCCGCCGCTGAAAATCCGGAACTGCCGCGTTCGCTGGGCTTCACCGGCGTGCTCGGGCAGGCTATCGCAGGCACGGCACCGACGGCCACCCCGGCCGTGAACGTTGCCTTGGTCTTTGTCGCGGTCGGCAGCGGTTCGTGGCTCGTATTTCTTTTTGCCACGCTCGCGATTCTTCTCGTGGCATTGAACATCCTGCCGATGGCCCGCACCGGGTCAGCCGCCGGATCGCTCTCGGATTTTGTCGGTCGAGGCCTCGGACAGACCTGGCGCCTGGTTGCTGGCTGGGCGCTGTTGCTCGCCTACCTCAGCACCGCAGTCGCCGTGTTGGCAGCCTGCGTCGGATACATGGCGACGTTGCTCGGAGCCCTCCACCTCGGAATGCCCGCTGCGCTGCTCACGGCGATCGTTGGCGGCTTCGCCAGCCTGCTGGTCTCGCGGAACGTTCGGCTTTCGACGGGCGTGATGCTCGCTTTCGAACTCCTCTCCATCGCCCTCGTTCTCGTGCTCTGCGCGATTATTCTGATCCGACAAGGCGGCGCGATGGACCTCTCGCAACTGAGGCTCGAAGGTTTGTCACTGAGCGGAATCAATGGCGCGCTGCTCATAGGAATTCTGAGTTTTGCAGGATTCGAAACCGCCGCCGTCTTGGGAGATGAAACAAAAGCCCCGTTGCGCGTGATCCCCCGTGCGCTTCTCGCCACGCCATTGCTCACCGGGCTCTTCTTTGTCTTCTCATCCTACGTGCTTGTTCTTGGCTTCAATCAATACCACGTCGATGTGGCCGCGACATCGACGCCGCTCGACGTGCTCGCCGATCGCATTCAACGCCCCGAGCTCGGCATCCTCATCAGCTTTGGGGCTACGATCAGCCTGTTTGGCTGCACGGTTGCCACGCTTCTGGCCACCTCGCGCATTGCCTATGCCCTCGCGCGGCAGGACGCGCTGCCCGCGTTCCTTGCGAAAGTCGACGCCCGCCACTTCCTTCCCCGCAACGCCGTCATGGGCGCCGTGGCCATTGTCCTGGTCGCCGCCGTGGCGATGGCGTTCGTTGTGCCGCCCGACACGCTCTACGACTGGTTCGGCAGCTTTGCGACATTTGGATTCGTGCTCGCCTACCTGCTCACTTGCATCAGCACGCCGGTGTATCTGCACTCGCGAGGTGAACTCCGCACTTCGACAGTCGCCCTCTCGGTCGCGGGCGTTCTTGTTCTTCTCTACGTGCTCGGCGCCTCGATCTACCCGGCCCCAGCCGCTCCACTCAACTTCCTTCCGTGGATTTTCCTCGGCCTGCTCGTCGCGGGCACCTTGCTCTCCTTTGCGCTGCGCGGCCGCCGGTCCTAAGCCGGTGCCGAACTTGCGGCGAGGCAGGCGGCACCGATGATGCCAGCCTCGTTGCGCATTTGAGCGGCTTCGATGAGGACTTCTGTTCGGGCCGTGAGGAAAGGGAGGAATTTTTCGGCTTTGTTGCTCACGCCACCGCCGATGATGAAGACTTCTGGGGAGAAAAGCCTTTCGAGGTGTTCGAGATACTCGCTCACCCGTTCGGCCCATTCTTTCCAGCTCAGGTCTTTATCCTCGCGAACTTTTTCCGAGGCGCGGCGTTCGACTTCTTTCCCGCGGATCTCCAGGTGTCCGAGCTCTGAGTTGGGAAGAAGTTTCCCGTCATAAAAAAGTGCAGACCCGATCCCGGTGCCAAATGTGAGAAGGATGACGACCCCCGTGCGGCCACGGCCGGCCCCGAATCGCATCTCGGCGATACCGGCAGCGTCGGCATCGTTCACGACGGTGACGGGGCCGCCCAGGTGGCTCTGAAAAAGCGTGGCCCCATCGGTGCCGACCCACGAGGAGTCAACATTCGAGGCCGAGTAGATGATGCCTTTCTTCACGATCGCCGGGAACGTGATGCCCACTGGCCCGGAGTATTCAAAATGCTTGGCAATTTCGCCAACGACATCGGCGACGGAGTTCGGGAGGGCCGGGTGGGGAGTCGGAATCCGAAACCGTTCCGCGGCGAGTTGGCCGGTCTCGGTGTTGACCGGAGCGCCTTTGATCCCCGTTCCACCAATATCGATGCCGAGAAAAATCATGGGAGAGGTTTAGGCACCGAGGAGGAGCCTTGCAGGGTTTTCGATGCAGTCTTTTACGCGAACAAGAAATGTGACCGCCTCTTTCCCATCCACGACGCGATGGTCGTAGCTGAGGGCAAGATACATCATCGGGCGGGCGACGATTTGGCCATCGATGACCACCGGACGTTCCTGGATTTTGTGCATTCCAAGAATGGCACTTTGCGGCGGATTCAAGATCGGGGTGCTCAGCAGCGAGCCATAGACCCCGCCATTCGAAATACTAAAGACTCCACCTTGGAGGTCCTCCAGCGAGACGCGACCCTCGCGGGCTTTGACGGCGTAGGCGGCAAGAAGCTTCTCGATCCCGGCAAATGACAGCTTCTCGCAGTCGCGGAGCACGGGAACGATGAGCCCGCGCTCGGTCCCCACCGCGACGCCGATATCGTAGGCATTGTTCAGGATCAGGTCGTCGCCATCGATTCGGGAATTGATCGCCGGCACGGCTTGGAGTGCGTCCACGACGGCCTTGATGAAGAAGCTCATGAAGCCAATCTTGACGTCGTATTTCTTCACGAATTCTTCCTGCAAATCTTTGCGGAGGGCCATCACCGCACTCATGTCGCACTCGTTGAAAGTCGTTAAAATTGCTGCCGTGTGCTGGGCCATGACGAGCTGCGCGGCAATTTTGCGGCGGAGCGGCGAAAGTTTTTTCCGCACCGCTCGGGTATCGGTCGAGCCCTCCGTGCGAGGCGCCATCGAGGAAAAGCTGGCTCCCGCTGTCGCGGGGGCCACCGGGGTGGGGGTCGGCGCAGGGGCAGGCTTCGGAGGCGCAGGCACAGGAGCCGGTGCCGCCGCGGCAGGAGCCGGTTCGGCCACCGCGCCCGGAACGATCTCGGCGACAGTTTGCCCGATTTTGACTTCCTCGCCCTCAGCCGCCTTCAGATGAATCACACCAGCCTCGGTGGCGGCCACTTCTTGAGAAACCTTATCGGTCTCCAGGGTAAAAAGGACTTCGTCTTTCCGGACGGCGTCTCCGTCTTTTTTGTGCCAGACCGATAAGATGCCCGACGAGATCGACTCGCCAACGGCAGGAACTTTCACTTCGATATTCATGAATACGCGGGGTTTTACACTTCAAATGCCTGTTTGACCAGCGCGGCTTGCTGCGCTTTGTGCACGCCGAGCGACCCGGTCGCGGTGCTGGCACTTTCCGGGCGGCCTGCGTAGCCGATGAGCGAGCGGACGACGCCGGCGATTTTCGGCGCGAGAAAATTCCATGCGCCCATATTTTCCGGTTCCTCTTGGCACCAGACATAGCGTTTCACGTTCGGGTAGCGTTGCACGATCGTCGCGAGTTTTTCCGTGTGGAGCGGGTAAATCTGCTCGATTCGAACGATGGCTGTGGTAGCCGACTGCGCCGCCGCCTCGCGGCCCTTGACGAGATCGTAGTAGACTTTCCCGGAGCAAAAGACGACACGGTTCACTTTTTTCGGGGTCTTGACATCCGGGTCGTCAAGGATCTCGTAGAACCGGGAATTGGTGAAGTCCTCGGTCTTCGAGGTGGCATCCTCTGAGCGGAGCAGGCTCTTGGGCGTCATGATCACGAGCGGCTTCCGGTATCCCCGATGGATCTGACGCCGAAGCGCATGAAAATACTGCGCAGGCGTAGTCAGGTTGCAGACGAGCATGTTGTCCTCAGCGCAGAGCTGGAGGAAGCGCTCGAGCCTCGCACTGGAGTGCTCAGGCCCTTGTCCCTCGTAGCCGTGGGGAAGGAGCATAACGATCGAGCTCGGACGTCGCCACTTCGACTCCGCCGAGGCGATAAATTGATCGACGATGATCTGCGCGCCGTTTGTGAAGTCTCCGAACTGCGCCTCCCAGATGCAGAGCATCGAGGGAAAATCCATCGAATACCCGTAGTCAAACCCCAGCACGGCATATTCCGAAAGCGGGCTATTGTAGACGCAGAAGCGCGCCTGCTCGGCTGCGATATTCATCAGCGGGATATATCGCTCGCGGGTTGTCTCATCATAGAGAACCGCATTGCGGTGGCTAAACGTCCCGCGGCGGCTGTCCTGACCGGAGAGGCGCACTGGTGTGCCCTCCACCATCAACGAACCGAAAGCGAGGGCCTCGGCAAATCCCCAGTCGTAACCGAACCCGGCCTTCCACGTCTGCATGCGGCGGTCCAAGACCGTGCGCTTGATTTTCGGATGCACGCGGAACTCCGCTGGCACGGTCGTGAGAGCTTTTACGATCGACTCCAACGTCTTGGCCGTGATGGCCGTGTTGACGGGATCGTGCGAATACGGAGGCTGGAAGATCGCGGTCGATCCGGCAAATTCACTCCTCGTCGAATCCGTCGGCTTCTTCGCATCGACGAGCGCTGCCTCGAGCTCCTCGAGGGCGACAGACTTCAGGGCCACCGCCTCCTCGATGTTTACCGTGCCCAGCGCGGCGGCCTGTGCGGAAAATTTCTCACTCAACAACGGATGGTCGTCGATGACGTTGTAGAGATCCGGTTGGGTGAAACTTGGCTCGTCGGTTTCGTTGTGGCCGTGCCGACGGTAGCAGTAGATATCGATCACGACATCGCGTCCGAATTCCTGACGAAATTCCAAGGCCATCTGCGCAACCTCGATGACGGTGAGGGGATCCTCGCCGTTCACGTGAAAAATCGGCGCCTCGATCATCTTGGCAATGTCGGTGCAATACATCGTCGACCGCCCATCTTTCGGCAGCGTGGTAAAGCCGATCTGGTTGTTGACGACGATGTGGATCGTTCCCCCGGTCCGGTAGCCCGGTAGTTGGGACATATTGAAGATCTCGGCAACAATCCCCTGCCCGATGAAGGCTGCATCGCCATGGATGAGGATCGGCACAACCATCTTCCGCTCGCTGGTGTCGCCCACCACCCGCTGGCGCGCGCGGGCTTTGCCCTGCACGACGGGGTCGACCGCTTCGAGGTGGCTCGGATTGGCTGCCAGCCGGATCTCGACTTCGGTCCCATCCTGCAGTTTTCGGGTCGTCTGGTAGCCGAGATGGTATTTTACATCCCCGTTTCCGCCGACGAGCTCCGGAATGAAATTATCCTGGAATTCGTTGAAGATAATATGGAGCGGCTTGTTCAGGAAATTCGCCAGGACGTTCAGCCGACCGCGGTGCGCCATGCCCATCACGAGTTCCTTCACGCCGCGAATTCCACAATCCTCCAGAATCGCGCTCAGCGCCAAGATCAACGACTCGCCACCCTCGAGCGAAAATCGCTTCTGCCCGACATACTTCGTGTGGATGAACGACTCGAATGTCTCCGCCTCGAAGAGCTTTCGAAGAATATCCCGGTGGACGGCGGAATCGTTGCGGTTCCGGTTTTTCCGGTTCTCCAGACGGTCGCGCACCCAATTCCGAACTTTCGGGTTTTGAATATGGACAAACTCCGCGCCGATCGTGTCGCAGTAGGTGGCCCGGAGGTCGGCAATCATCTCGCGCAGCGTCACCTTGCGCTCGTCGCGGAAATATCTCGTCGACACCGGCAGGTCGAGGTCCCGCTCGCTGAACCCAAACTCCGAGAGGTTCAGCAAAGGATTTTCCGGCCCCTTGTCCGACAGCGGATCCAAGTGTGCGATCGAGTGCCCCATCGTGCGGTAGGCGTAGACCAGCGCGTCGACGCGGGCCTGAAGCGAGGGAGCGACAGCGCCCTCAGAAGGCTGGTCGGGGATCGACGATCCGTTCGCCTGGCTGCGGCCGTAGCCGAGCTCGAAGCCTTCAAAAAATGCGGCCCAGCCAGCATCGACAGAGTTCGGATCTGCCGTCCATCGTTCGTAGTTCTGATCAATCAGCGCCTCGTTCGAACGCGCTGCAAAAGTGTTATTCATGAATGGGTCTATTTTGAAATGCCGGCACTCGGGAAAACTCCCGGGGCCGGGTTAAGTGCGCGTAGCTTGCGGGATATCGGGTGATTTCGCAAGCAGCGAGCGACAAATCCCAAAAAAGATGCAGGCCGCCGTAACGAATGCTACGACGGCCTGCTGTTCCCCCCAGAACAACTGACAATACAGCAGGGTCCGTGCCAAGTTTCGACCGTTTCGGAAAATCTCTGAAGATTTTTTCTCAACAGCGAAACGTGCTGAAGTTCACCCCGCGCTCACCGCAGCATTGCAGCCAGTTGCGAGCGGCTCCGCACTCCGAGTTTTTTGAACGCTCCGTTCAATCGAAATTTCATAGCGGCCACGCTGATGCCGAGTTGCCTGGCGGCTTCTTCGTTGGAAAGTCCGTCGCCGGCCAGCAAGGCGGCCTCGCGCTCGGACGGGGTGAGGACGTTCAGTTGCCGGAGCCCCGGCAAAGCGGAGGAACCTGATTCCACCAACTCGACGAGAAACGTCGGATGGGCGAGCAAGGAATCTTGTTTGAGAACGAGGGTGATCTCCGCCTGAAATCCCTGCTGCGTCGGATGGGGAAGTGTCCTTTTTTTGAAGAGAGGAGAAGGTTCGTTCGAACCCACCTGCCACTCGCTCTTCAAGCTCTCGCAGGCCCGGATCACCTCGCCAGGCAGCTCCATCCCGCGGTCCAGAGACTCGTTCGACCGGCCTTCCCACTGTGCGGAGAGCCGGCGGGCACTCCTGCTCTGGTGGGTGATCCGCAGGTCCCATTCGAGCAATGTGGCGTTGCCAGGAAGCGAATCCAATAGCGCGGAAATCCGGTCACCGGCCGTTCGGGATTTGATCTCCTTTTTCAATCGCTTGAGCGCCGTGGCAATGTGCGGATGCACCAGCCGCAAACGCTTCAAATCGTCAGAGTCAAAGTCGGCTTGTTCCTCGCTCCGGAAGACGCAAAAGGCGTTTTGCGGCACCGGAGGGAAGAAACCCCAGAACAGCAGCGCCACCGAATGCCTCCAGTTCTCGGGCTCCATGAACTCGGTGTAAAACGGAAGCGATCTCAGCTTTTCCTCCGGCGGCAAATGATCGCGCGTGTGGAGAAGCCGCAATCCCGGCCTCCGCATCACATATCCGACGCTCGGATTTGCATTGAAAAACCGCTCCATATACTCGGGACCGAATTCCCGCCCGAGCGAATCCCTCGCCAGAAGTGGCACGCTGTCCACATTTCTCAGGTTCGCCAGCACAAAATCGCAAACGACCGTGCCCTCAAGAAGCGAAAACACCGCATCCAGAAATTCCTCGGTTTCCGTCGTCCCATGCATCGCCAGCAACCGCCGCTCCCACTCCGCCGGAGAAACAGGCGCACCCATCGATTTGCCCAGCGTGGATTTCACGAATGCCAGTGTGTCACGCAAACGGGCGCCATGTCGAGCACGGTAGGGCGTGGACTCCGCTCCCCGCCGTCCCTACCGGGAAATCGGGCAGAGGGATGCTTAAAACTAACCTAAAGTTAGGTGGACACCATTGACTCCGCTCAGCTACTGTCCGCCGCAGTTTGGGACACAGATGTTGTGTTGTCCGCAGTCGTCAACCTGTTGGAAATCTTATGAAAAACCTTCATCTCTTACCTTTGCTTCCCGGCCTTCTGGCCGCGTGTGGCGGACTGCTGCTGGCCAGCCAGAACCTGCTGGCGGATATCACCATCGGCGCGAATTATACCGTTTCAGTCGACGGGGCACTCACGGACACCGAAACCAGGAATTTCTTCACCCACGAGAACAACGACGAGCAACTTCCAATCAATGCGGCCTTCAATCTTTTTGCCGATCAATCGCAGTCGATCACCAACGGCACACAGAATTTTGGACCAACCAATTTCTCCTCCACTCTCTACGCCTCGGCGTTCAATGCCATCACTGGCGGGACTCAGAACTTTGCATACGGGAGCGTGCTCGAAGCCAATGCCGCCAACGCGATCGACGGAGGCACTCAAAACTTCGCCAACGGAACGCTCCTGAGAGCCGATGCAAGCGACGCCATCAGTAATGGAACCCAGAATTTCGAAAATGGTAGCTATCTGAATATTGCCACCGATCGGGCCATCACGGGAGGCACTCAGAATTTCACGGGTGGTTACGCTGTTAACTTTCAATTCGGAACCTATGACAATGGAGCGATCACCGGAGGCACTCAGAACTTTTATAGCGGCGGGGTGCATGACGGCAGAATTATAAAGATCCGATAAGAGGGAGTTTTTCCTTGAAAGTGTCTAGGAGCGAGACATATTCGGCTTATGAATGAAAAAATCGCACAGCAGCGCCGGGATCTCCTACG
>Ga0247841_10002861_pt1 | contig 33259 bp, 28 predicted proteins | sample LaCruzMarch2015__2_FD_192410 | JGI IMG/M metagenome (GOLD analysis project Ga0247841, IMG submission 192410) | Freshwater microbial communities from meromictic Lake La Cruz, Castile-La Mancha, Spain - LaCruzMarch2015_18m | ecosystem: Environmental > Aquatic > Freshwater > Lake | place: Spain...
AACGTTGCAAGAGCAGACTCATCATCTATGTGATGGAGAACCCCCAGCAGGACCACCCGACTGATGTTCCGGTATTCCAGCAAACCTGTGAGTTTTTTTTGCACATCCCGATCATGGGTCAGCCGTGCCAAATCCAGCGCATGAAATTCTGCATTCACCCCCGCCCGCGCCGCGTGCCGCCGTGCGGAGTCGAGATACCGTTCAGAAATATCCACTCCCAAATAAAAGTCGGGGCGGCGTTCCGGTGATAAATACCGCAAGATGTCGGACGGCCCGCACCCCAAATCGGCAATGCGCTGATTCAGATCATCAAATCCGTAAAGCCTTATCCACTCCCGGAACGGCAGACCGCCAAGCACAACCTGACGGATATAATGGTAACAGGCCGGATGGCTCAGAATTTGTTTGATGCGATTCATATTGGCAACCCTAGATCTAACTTCCAGAAACTGTGTTTTGTCTAAAACTCCGCCCCCGTAATAAGTAGAAGGCTCGATGCAGGAACAGGAAAATCATTAACCCGGCTTCCTCCCGGCAACATAATATTGTGCACCAAGCGGAATCCGGCGGCATTTATACTCGACCCATCCGGCACCCTTCAGCCGAAAAGGTGAAACGAGAATATAGCGTTGTTCAAAAACGGGAACACCTGTTTCTTCCAGGATGCGCGCCGAAAGATGACGGGACAGCAATTGCGCATCGCGGTCGAATTCGCAACGGGCGACGACCAAACGGGTCAACGGATTAAACGGATTGTGCTCGAAAATAAGCAATACACCGCCCGGTCTAAGAATCCTCCGGACTTCCCGCAGAAGAGCCTCGCGCGCTGCCGGAACAACGTGATGAAGCACGCAGATCAAAAACGCCGCGTCAAATGTTCCGTCCGCAAACGGCAGGCTTTTGCCGTCATACGATTCATAATGAACCTGAGGGTTTTCGCGGCGGGCCTGCTCAATGCTGACAGGAGAAATGTCAACACCCGCCAATTCCCCCAGACCGGGAAAAAGAAAGCCGTCTGTTTTACCGACACCGCAGCCGACATCCAGCACTTTAAGTTCTCTTGTATCCCCGTCGTGCAGTCTTTGAAGAACATCCAGAATACAATCGGCTTTGGCCTGTGTGTAGTAATCATGCTTTTGCCCCATAAAGCCGATGGATTTTTTCATCACCTCGTCATAGCTTTCGCCATACGTATCAAAAAGCGGTTTCATGAATTTTCCCCGGCAGTCTCTTCAATGATGTAAGTCGGCCGGGCTTTGACTTCATCGAATATCCGTCCGATATATTCGCCGATGATGCCGAGAACCAGCAGCTGGGCACCGCCCAGTAACAGTATGATGCTTGCGAGAGATGCCCAGCCGGATGGCGCCGACTTCATTACCAGTCTGGAATAAATAACGAATAAAAAATAAAACAGGCCGCCGGCCGCTGAAACCGCCCCCGTCCATATGCCGATTCTCAAGGGGATAGTGGAGTAAGCAATGATGCCGTCCAGAGCCAGTTTGAGCAGCTTCATGAAAGAATATTTCGAGTCACCGGCCTGCCGGCTGTCCCGCTCATAAGGAAGTCCGACCTGTCTGTATCCGGCCCATCCTCTGAGTCCGCGCACAAACCGGGTTTTCTCCGGCAATTGATTAACCGTGTCTATCACCCGGCGGTCGGTCAGCGCGAAGTCACCGGCATCCAGCGGCACATTAAAGGGAACCATCTTTTGCATGATGCGGTAAAAAAGAAAATAGGCTGCTTTCAGCAGGAAGCCTTCTTTCCGTTTGCGCCGGACGCCGTAGACCACATCATACCCCTCCAGCCATTTTTCAACCATAGCGGGAATCACTTCGGGAGGATCCTGCAAATCCGCATCAAGAACAACCGCGGCATCTCCCCTGACATACATCAGTCCGGCGCTGACCGCTGCTTGATGACCAAAGTTGCGCGAAAAATGTATACAGGCAATATGGCGGTGTTCAGCGCATATCCGCTTGAGCAGGTTTCTGGTTCCGTCACTGCTTCCGTCATTCACAAACAGAATATTGATCCTGAATTTGTCCGCACCGCGAAGCCGGTTCAGCCGTTCAACCAGACGGGTCAGAACAGCCTCCTCGTTGTAGCAAGGGATAACCAGTCCGATTTCCGGTTCAGATTTCAATATGCGCATAGTCAGTCACTCCTGCATTTATTCTGTTTCCATCTGAATAGCCGTCGGGATTTTTAACAAACCAGCTCCACGCATCACCTATGATTTGCTCCGGATCGCCGTGCTGTGGCTCCCATCCCAGCACCGACAGCGCTTTGCGGCTGTCAGCAATCAGCACCGGCGGGTCGCCTGGACGCGCACCGACCACTTGAGCGGCAACCGTCTTTCCGGTTACTGTTTCTGCGGCACGCAGCATCTCCCGGACAGAAAGCCCCCGTCCGCTGCCCAGATTCAGAACGGCGCTGAGTCCGGGGTTGAGAGCCAGCAGATGCGCCTCGGCTAAATCCTTTACGTGCACATAATCACGGACACAGGTGCCGTCCCCGGTTTCGTACTGATCCCCGTATATTTTAAAAACCTGCGTGCCGTCAGCCGCTGCTCTCAGAATCAGAGGGATAAGATGGGGTTCGGGAAAATGATCTTCACCAAGGTTCCCGACGGCTCCGCAGGCGTTGAAGTAACGCAGCACCACCACATTCATTCCATGTATTCGCCGCACCCAGTCCAGCATGCGCTCCACGATAAGTTTGCTTTCACCGTAAGGGTTCACCGGAGCCTGCGGAGTTTCTTCTGTAATCGGCAGCGACCGGGGAATGCCGTACGTGGCGCAACTGGACGAAAACACAAATTTAGGAACGCCCGCATTCGTGGCGGCAAGCAGCAGGTTGATGCTGCCGGAAACATTATTCTCAAAGTATTTCAGAGGATGTTCCATAGACTCGCCGACATAGGCATACGCGGCAAAATGAATAATCGCATCAGGGCGGCTGTCCGCAACGGCCCGGATCACAGCATCTTTATCCCGCAAGTCGCCGACGATGAGCGTCGCGGCGGGATGCACGGCCCCGGCATGACCTCTCTCCAGATTATCGTAAACCGTAACGGCATGGCCGTGTCGGATCAGCAGACCCACTACAACACTGCCGACATAGCCGGCTCCGCCCGTTACAAAAATATTCATGGCCGCTTTTTACCTTATCACTTATTGAATCTCGAACACTTTCCGATAAACGACGCGGCCTTTTTTGCTACCCCACGGCGCCGACGGTCGCAATCCGTCTGCCAGCGAAATCGTGTTAACAAAGGGATCGGGCTGCACCCAAATATACGGTTCTTCCGGCGGCCCTTTTGTCCTGCCAGAGTCTGCACCAACGAGCATCCAGCCGGAATCGTCGTATTCCAAGGCGGCCCAATCGCCAGATGGATTAATGGCGTTTTTCCAATACTGGGAAGTCCCCAGCAGAAATCCGGCGGCGGTGCGGACAGAAACCTGCGTCCATTTTGGATATTCCTGCCAGCCGGAAACCGCCGCCAGCACATGCCGGCCTTTTTTCAGTTCAATCGTTGTGAAAACCGGTTTCTGCGGATCGCCTCCGCGAAGGATCAATTCGCCGTCAAGATAAAGCTCGGACGGCATGTTGCAGTATAGTGACACCAACGCTGCCCCCGGAATCGTGTAGAGTTTCCGCAGGACTCCGGCCTGAGCATTGGTTGATACATTCAGACTATCAACAAACTGCTGCTGCGAAATTTGCTTCTGTTCATAGCTGCAAACCAGTCTGCGCAAATCAAGAACTTCTTTAAACGGAGGATTGAACTGTTTGCTGTAACGGTCGATGTATTCCGATTCGCCCAACAAGTCGCTGAAACGCTCAAAGTTCCAAAGATCAGTCATCAGGCTATACGGCTGGAGTGTATCAACCGGCGCAACACGCTTTTCCATGCGGCTGTCGGTGGCCTGCGGCTGATCAAGATAGTAAAACGCAACACTTTCATAAGCGGCATGGCTCGCCTGATTGGGGCCACGCTCAAACTCCATTTCGAAATTGCGGTCAAACAGTACCGGCTCGGTCAGGTGAAACCGGTATTGCACTGTACGGAACGGCGCTTTCTCGGGAAGTCCGTGCAAAGGACGGGCAAAGACATTCTGATAGTACCAGCCGGAATTAAAATAGTCCTCCAGTCCGGTACCCTGCCACGTTTTCTTTCCGTCAATCATCATGGATTCATCGGACTCAAGCGCCCAGAAACTGCGGTCGGCACTGACGACAGAAAGAATACAACCGACATAACGACCGCGTCCGGCGGTTTTTAAAACGGTGTGCGGCACGCCGGTCGCATTCGCGCCGCTGTTGCGCCAGCCTGCATGGAAATAACCGCCTTCGATGTGCGGGCCGGCGGCGAGGCCGAATTTTAGTGCGACCGTTTGTGTGCTTTTGTTTTCCAGAACAATACGGGCAGATTTTTGGAACGGCATCGGGAAACGGCAGAAGAAGGTGTTGCCAATAGACCCGAAAAACATGGATTGCGCGCGCCAGCGCTGCCAGACACTTCCAAAAAAGTCGCCGAGCGGAACACAAACCGACGGCTCCGCGTTTCCGTCCCAGTAGATTTTCAACAAAGTATTGCGCAACACTTCCGGATCATGGACATCCGAATCCATGGTAAATGCGCTTACCGTCGCCGGCCCCTGTCCGCTCCAAAGTTCAACAGTCTGTCCAGCGGTCAGAGTGAAATCCTGATCCGCTGGCGGAAGTGGCCCAAAGGCCATGTTCTTCCAACAGTCTGATTTTTTTTTGAGTGCGGCGGAATCCCCCGACAAAGAAAGGCTTTCAACTGTTTTTCCAGCGGAAAGTTTTTGCCAATTGAGCTGATAAAATAGCTTTTCACCGCGACCGTACTGGTATCCGGCATCTTCGGCCGTGATAAGTAATCGTTTTTGGAATGGAACCGGCACAAACGTGTACCAGCAGTTCTGCTCGTCGGCTGAAAGCGGTAACACATCAAACGGCGAAACACCTTTACGAAGATCGTTCCAGGAGAATTCGAGTCGCGGCGTTTTTTCTCCATCGAAATAAAAGCGGAACTTTTTATCCGGCTGTGTACCAGTGAACCAAAAACGGGAAACAACTCCAGGACCTTTTAGATCGGCAAGGATACACTGCCCATCTTTGGTTTTTCCCTGAAACTGGTTGTAGTCCTCATTGGCACCGGTGCGGTCAAAAGAGCTGATCAGTTGCGTGGCGGAAACATCAAGCCTGGCAATAGAATCTGTGTTTGTTAATTCGTTCAGCAACTTTGCATACGGAATGGTCTCCGGCGGCTTGCAGGCTGTCAATCCGGAGAGCAAAAGAAGCGCTAATAACTTGATTTTCATTGTGTACCCGAAGAAGACAGTCCTTATCTTTTGACCGCCACAGCAAGCAAGTTTTTTCCAATAAGAGGTCTGCAGAAACTTTCCAGCCGACTGGAAACCGGAACTAAAATCCGATCATACAATCCCACCTTCCCCGCGCTTGGTCGAAATCCAAGCAACCTGCATGCTATAAACCATACAAAAACACCAAAAAAATCAAAGTATCGGACGTCTTCTAATTCAAATCCGGCCCTTTCAATTTTGTCCCGCAACTCTTTTTTTGAATAGCGCCGCCAGTGCCCAACCTCCCTATCATATCGGCTAAAAAGCCACTGTAGTGCTGGCACGAAAATAAGCGCGACCCCTCCTCGGCGTAGCAAAGAATGCATGAGTTGCAGCTCGTCCTCATCTTTCTCAATGTGCTCGAGCACATTTATGTAAATGAATGTGTCAAATTGTTCTTTCTTGATCGTGGAGTATTCGGCCAGCGTACTGTTTGACAAACATATATTTGGAGTAGCTTTAATCCCCCGCTCGAGCGCCTCGAAAAGCCGCCGGTCTGGCTCCAGAAGAACCAACCGCTTCAGCCTAAGCTCCAATAGGTGCCGAGAAATATTTCCCGTCCCCGCCCCGACTTCGCACGCGTCCCCTTTCAGCCGGAACTTGAACCAGGAAAGTATCCATTGGGTATAGCTCTTTCCCGCGCCCATATCCTCTAAGTATGCCTGCGGGTAAGCGTACGACTTCGCGTAAAAAGATTCTTTCACTCTCTTCTCCTAGCCGTCCTTCACCGAAAAATATTGTATTGAAGAATGCACTTAAAGGCCAAAACCCCATCTCTCCACCCTATCTTCTTTCCCTCTTCGTAGGTCCTGCCGTAATAGGAGATCGGCACCTCATACACCCGAATACCTTTTATTTTTGAAATTTTCGCAGTGATTTCGGGCTCTATACCAAAGCGTTTTTCTTTCAGCGTGATCTGATCGAGAACTTCTTTTCTGAAAAACTTATAGCAGGTCTCCATATCAGTTAGATTGAGATTTGAAAATATATTTGACATCAAGGTCAGGAGACGGTTCCCAACCGAATGCCAGAAATAAACCACCCTATGCGCTCCGGCACTATGAAACCGTGAACCATATACAACATCCGCCACGCCGCGCTCAAAAGGCGCCAGCAATATTTTGTATTCGGCAGGGTCATATTCCAAATCAGCATCCTGAATACCAACAATGCAACCGGTTGCATTACAAAACCCAGTCTGCAATGCCGCCCCCTTGCCCTGATTAACCCCATGTCGGAAAATGCGGAGCCGCCCGTCAGTCTCGTTCAGAGCATCTAACTTACTCCAGGTCCCGTCGGAAGAACAGTCATCCACGACAAGCAACTCGGTCACGCAATCCTGCTTAAGCACTGCTTGAATAACCGATTCAACCGTTTTTTCTTCATTATAAACCGGCATCACAATTGTTAATTTCATCACTATGGCTCCACTTCATACAACCGAGTTCTAGCGTACGGATATTCTTTCAACAATTTCAACTTGCAGGGGACTTTTGACGGCAATATATAGCGTTGAAGCGCTATATGCGTGGTTTCAGGAAAATAATGTAAAGGCCCATCCGACGGCACAGCGTAATCCAACGAATAAATTACAAGCCACTGAAACTGTTTGACCGGCCCGCTGATATAACTCTTAGTTTTAGGGTTCTCCGAAAGTCCAGCCTGTTTTTCTGCATACCACCCTAAGGTATATTTAGTGGAATCAGTCACCCCGAGAACCACCATTTTCCCTGTTTCTTGATGAATCCTTACCAGATCATTTAACAGCTCCGGCGTTTGCGAATAGGCGCAATAATCGCCGGTACGCTTAAAGTTAAGCCCGTGAATTCCCAAGAGTATACATAGAAGCAGAACTGCATAACCCAGCTTCCTGCGACTCTGAGTGGATTCCGAGATAAACAATATCACTTGTAGAATGAAAACAGGGAGAAACGACAGCGCAGCCCGTTCAATTACAAATTTGATACCCGCCAGATAAAACCCGGCAATATTGAACAAAGCCATAATGCTGATGATCATCGAAAGATACAACCCAGAGCTGGGCGGCATAGATCGCGTTTTCTTTTTTTCAAGAACAAGCAATACACTCATCACCACAGAGGCCACCCCAAGCACATAAGCTATAATCAGCGGTATGCCTTCAGGAATATCTCGGCGATAGAAACTTGATTTGACAAGCGAACAAACAGTGTCCTTAACAAACCCATTCGTTCCTCCAAAATAGAGTGAGTCATACATTAAAAGAACGCGGGGCAGATAGAAAACAAACAACAAGCCAGCATTCGCAAAAAGATATCCGTTCGTTATAAGAAAACTACGTACTGATTTAACAAACCCGCTTTTAAAAAAACCAGTGTCCATTGATGAGCACATGCAAACAAACGCTATGCCAAAATAGAAATTAGCAAACGCCATGTTACATAAAACTGCAAACGACGCAGACCATACGGACAATGTCTTCCAAATATTGGGGGTACAGCGTTCTTTGCCACCTGACATCGATTCGATAAAAAAGAATAACGAAAGGGCCGTAAATCCTATGGCCAATCCATATCCTCGAGCTAATCCGAAGTAGTCCAAAACGAAGGCATTGCTACATAAAGCAACAAATCCGATGACGTTAAGAACTTTTGACTCAAGCCTCTCGGTAATTTTCCAACACGAAAAGAGATACAATCCAAAGCCGATCAGACTTGGCAGTCGGGCCGCCGATATTATCTGGCTCTCTGACAATATATTAGCAAAGCCGATAGACAACAGTGTTTGAAGGAAATGTGTTTGTGCAGTGGCGTGTGAAAATACAAGCAGGTCGACCAAGCACTTCCCGCCCGCCAGGTCGGTCATTATACTCCCCCACTCATCGCTAACCAGTGCTAGAGTGAAAAGCCTAAATGCCACGTAATATGTAAAAAAAATAGCTGCGAGGAGCTTAGTGAAATAAAAACAACGAACTGCCAGACCCTTTTTACCGCATTTTCCCACTTCTGCCTCCTAGTTCCGAAATAAGCGCTTCGACTGCGAGGACGGTGCCAAAACAGCGCCGAAACAGCAAGCACGACGGTAGAAATAGGATCTCTCGCCACGGCCAAGCCGCCAGATTCTCTGCCTTTTGTTTCGTTGCATGCATCCAGCCGCTGAATTATATTCCCAACCGTTTTATTAATGTCGGAGGGGGACAATATGGAAAAGTTTTATGAACGTTATTGGGATGGCACAGAGGCGGAGTTAGCCGATTTCCGCATTAAATGGCCCATACTACAGCAGTTCATCCCCTTAGACGGGGCAACTAAAGTTTTGGATTACGGGTGCGGGAAAGGGAAAATTCTTTCAGAAATTTACAAAATAAACCCTCAATCGCAACTCTACGGCGCTGATATATCTAAAATCGCATTGGAGTCCGCATCCCAAACCGTCCCTGCGGCAAACCTCCTTTTGATAGATGAAAATCAAGCGGTGTCCTTGCCGTCAGGGGGCCTCGATCTTGTCGTATCGCTGGATGTCATTGAACACATCTATGATACGGAAATGGTGTTTCAGGAATTTAACCGGTTGTTGAAACCGGGCGGGAAATTGTTACTTTCCGTTCCGTACTACGGACTAGTAAAAAATGTCGTTATCGCCCTGATCGGCTTTGAAACCGTCTACGAACCCACCACACCACATATACGTTCTTATACGGAAAATACGCTTAAAAAAACGGCGCAACGGTTTGGTTTTAAACCGTTAAAATTTGGGCGATACGGCCGGTTCTATCCGGTAAACAGGGGTATGTATTTACTTGCCGAAAAAGTAACGGATATTTGAGTTTTTATTCCAGAGACTCGGGCCTACCCACCGACAACTCTCCACAGGAATCTTTCTTAGGCTGTTTATAGAAGTACCTTTAGCCCTTAGTTTCGTCACAAACATAGTTAAATGGATAGCGCGCATTCAGGCAGAAAAACAGATCGCCCGTGAAAGTTATGAATAAAAAAAATATTTATCTTTGCCAGGTTGGCAATAAATACGGAAACAATGTTTTTCTACCATATTCTGCCGGCATGATTACGAGTTATTGCCTTTCGCTTGATCGAATTAGGAGCAACTTCGATTTTAAAGACTGCCTGTTTTTAAAAGAAGCGATTGAAGACGTGGTAGAAGATTTAGATGACCCAGTGGTTTTTGGCTTTTCTTCCTATATCTGGAACTTCGAGTACAATAAGAAACTGGCAGAGCGAGTAAAAGCCACATACCCCGACTGTCTAATCGTATTTGGCGGACATCAAGTTCCCGGGGAATCAGAGTTGTTTTTTGCCAATCACCGATACTTAGACATTTGTGTGCATGGTGATGGAGAAATAGTTTTTTCGGAAATACTGCTGGAGATGCTGGCTACAACCCCGGATTTTACAAAAATATGCAACCTGAGCATAAACGATCACGGAAAAACTATAAAAACCGAAAGCAAGCGGTTGACGTCGGACATTAATAAAATTCCATCGCCATATCTTACCGGTGTTTTCGACAACATAATTAAGTTGCCCTATTCTTTTACTGCAAGCTTAGAAACCAACCGGGGATGCCCCTATGGATGTACCTATTGCGATTGGGGGTCGCCGTTAACACATTACAAAACCATCATTCCGTTCGACGAACAAAGAGTAAAAAACGAAATCGAGTGGTTCGGAAAAAACCAGATAGAGTTTGTCATGGGCTGCGATTCGAATTTTGGCATTTTACCGCGCGACAGCAAGTTTGTGGACAAGTTTATCGAAGTTAAAAAACAATACGGATTCCCGAAAAAATTCAGAACTGCTTATGCCAAAAATAGTAATCAGGCTATTTTTGAAATGAATAAGAAACTCAATGAAAGCGAAATGTGCAAGGGGGTGACGCTGTCTTTTCAGAGCCTGAATACGAAGACACTAGATGCCGTAGGTCGAACCAATTTGCGTGTGGATAATTTCAAAGACCTCTTACAGCAGTATAATAATGAGACCATCCCCACTTATACGGAACTCATTCTGGGACTGCCCGAGGAAACGTATGATACATTCTGTGATGGGCTGAATGTTCTATTGGAAAACGGACAACACAGTTCGATCAATGTATACAACTGTGAGATTTTGCCCAATTCTATGATGGGTGATAAAAAATACAGGGATCTTTATGCGATTAATTCCGTTCGCACTCCTGCTGTTCTGTCCCATTCTTTACCAGACGTTAATGAGATCTGTGAGTATGACGAAATCGTAATCGGAACCAACACGATGCCGCCCAAGGATTGGAGCAGATCATGCATTTTTTCTTGGGCCATCCAATGTTTCCACTGCCTCGGGTTGACACAGCATATCGCCATTTTCGCCCGCAATGAATGTGATATTTCGTACTCTCAATTCTACAAGGATTTAATAACTTACGGGGAGAAAAATCCAGAATCTATCGTAGGACGTGAGTTAAGCTTGGTGTCCGGCATCATCAATGACGCTATAGCCGGTGGTAGTTGGGAGTTTGTAATTAACAAGTTTGGCGAAATTAGCTGGCCCATTGAGGAAGGTTCTTTTTTAAACATAGTCGTTGCTAAAAAAGAATTTTATATCGAATTAGAGAACTATTTGTTGTCATACCTCAAAACAACCGAAAAAAGTAAGGTTTTTGGTGTTTTAAAATATTCCTCGCAAATGCTAATCGATCCTTTTTGCCCGCAAACCATGGCGCTGAATCTGGAGTATGATTTTAATGCATATTTTAATGAATTTTACAGAGGGGCCGACAGACCTAAATTAATTCGCCGAGCCAACAAACTCGAATTTTCAGATATTAAAGAGTTCGGCGGCGATTTACCCAGCTATGCCAGAGAGATTATTTGGTACGGTAGAAAAGGAGGAAAATTTTTCCACAGTCAAAATAAAATTAAAGTAACGCCAATCGATTCGGGTGCCTAGTAGCGGCACCCCATCTATCTCCGACTCCACCGAACATTAATGACATATTTTCATCTGCCGCCAAAGGTCACCAATGTATATAGGTTTCTATAACTTTTACAAGAGGTTCAACTCTAACCGAATGTTTACCGATATTGGCGACCATCTGGCGTACCCTACAGTTCGACTTGGCCAGAGATTGCGAGCGCTGGGACATCAAGCAGCCACTTTGGATACGGACGCCTTGTCAAAGTTCGATGTAGCCGTTTTTTTAGATCATCCGACATGGCTAAACCCCTATTTCCGCCGACTCCAAAAAATGCGCTGCAAAAAGCTATATCTTTTCCTGCTCGAAAACGAGGCCATGCGCCCAGACAATTACTGGACTTTCAATCATCGCGCATTTGAACGGGTGTTTACTTGGAATCCACAGTTGGTAGATGGGAAAAAATATTTCCATTTCACTCAGCCATTCCAACTTCCGCCGGCTGTTCAGCTAGATACACAAGAGCAAAGAAAATTCTGTGTTACCATTGCCAGCCAGAAATACAGCAACCATCCGCAGGAGCTTTATTCGGAACGTGTAAGGGCTATCCGCTGGTTTGAGCGACATCACCCTGAGGAATTCGATCTATTCGGCACACTTTGGGAACATCCGTATTTTACCGGAAAACTGGCGCGCCTAAATCTGGTCTTGCAAAAATTATACGCCCGATTTCCGACGGCCTTGCGCGGACAGCGCTTCCCATCCCACCGAGGTACGGTACCAAGCAAGCATGTCGTGATGAAGCAATATAAATTCGCTATCTGCTATGAAAATGCCGTCTTCCCGGGATATGTAACTGAAAAAATTTTAGATGCATTGTCTGCTGGATGCATCCCCGTCTATCTCGGCGCGCCGGATGTAACAAACATAATCCCGCCCGAAACATTTGTTGATAAACGTCAATTCAAAAGCTATGCCGATTTGTATGACTATTTAAAAAATATGCCGGAAAAAGAATATTTGGACTACCGGCAGGCGATCGAACAATTTCTGACCGGTCCCGGCATTCACCCATTCAGCGCCGAACATTTCGCCGACACCGTCATTCAACAAATTATTAACAGAGATGCGGCGTTATGAGCAATCCACTGGTTTCTATTTGCATCCCCACATACCAGCGTCCGGAGTTGCTGGAACGGGCGATTCGATCCTGCCTGGCACAAACTTATCCGTATTTTGAAATTCTGATCACAGACAACAGTTCAGACGAAACTTCAGCCCAGATGGCGACGTGTTTAAATGACGCTCGGATCCACTATCACAAAAACGAAACCAATATCGGCCCCTACGGCAACGTCAACCGTGTCGCGGCGCTGGCGACGGGAAAATACGTCAAATTTCTAATGGATGACGATTTGCTCAAGCCACGCTGCCTGGAATTAATGGTCAACGCCTTAGAGAAGAATCCAAGCGCCGGAATCGCCATGGCTCCGATGGATTTGATCGATGGAAATGACCAACGTATTTCCCCCCGCTTCTATGTATTCCGAAAAATGGCGTTCCGTTACCGCTATCGGGTTGGCGACGGCCTGATCGAGCGAAAAAAAATTCTGCATGATTTTCTAGTGAAAGATTACCCCTGTTGTGTACCCAGCGGCGTGATGTGGCGAAAGGAGTGTTTCGATCGTCTTGGCTATTTTGACCCGCGAGCGGATTTCGCTGTGGATCTTGATTTCTGCATGAGCGTAGCAACGAGCTGGGATTTTTACTACATTGACCAGATTCTTTCCTCATGGAGGTTGCTCACCGTTTGTCACACAGCTACCTTGCACCAAACCGGCATGAACATCGGTGCGTTTTTCTACATTACGCAGAAAAGTCTGGCCAATGAGTCCGGCATGCGACTTTTTACTCCAGCTGAACGGAAAAAACTTCGTCGCGACGCCCTGTTTTTCTGCTCATGCCGGGCTTTGCTCAATGCTTTAGCCGGTCTGCGCGCCCGCAATCCATGCTTAATCAAAGATACTGCTCGCACCATATTCAAGGAAGACCCCTATTGGTGGAACAAGTTGCGACTGCCTCTCTTTATCGTCCGTGAAATTTGGGTTTCGCTGTTCCCTAAAAAACTACCTCCACCCAGAGAATAATTTAACCCAAACGGCGGCGGCAACGCTCCCAAAGCGCCTGACATCCCAGCAACGCCAGCAGAAAATATCCAGTCAGTTGCAGATAAACAAGTCCGGAAGCGGGCGCATAGCGCAACTTTATCTCATGTTTTCCAGGAGCAAGAAATACACCCTGACAAAGATAGTCGATACGCTTCACCTCAGCCGGGATCCCATCAACTTCAGCCTTCCAGTCGGGATCCCAGCGCTCGGCAATGCGTAGCATCGCAGACACATCGGATTGCGTTTGTAATTCAACACGACCCGGACGACATTGGACAATCTCAACCAAACCGGGTTGCACAGCCCCGTTTAACAGCGACCCACTGCCGGCCACACGGGCAAGTGCCTGCTCGTCTGCCTCTGGCTCGAATCCGGTCACCAGCGCATAACGCGGAGCTGTATCAAGCAACTCAAAAACGGCGTGCGCACCATTCGGATCCGGAACAACCTGAAGCTCATTGTCCGGAGCCGACGCTAGATTATAAGCGAATACTTTTTTGACCTGCCCAGCTGGCAATTGTTTTTCGACTGCCGCCGGGCCAAGCAGGTATTTGACAGAAGAAAAGCGCCACATGCGTAATGGATTTTTCGAACCGGCCGTCAGAAAGCTTTTGTAGTCGTTTGGCATGCGCGGCATTTGGGCAAAATCAAAGGTGGAAATTTGGTTGTACGGCAACAGATAGGTGAGCCAGATGTTATAAATGCTCTGCTGAGTGAGCAACGCGACTCGCTGCGTCCCAAGATTTTTCTTTAGAAAATCTGTCAGAGCATTGGCCTGAATATAGCTGCTTGGCATAGGCTGAATGTAATGCTTCGACAGAATGAGTACATCAGAGGAAATCAGAAGAACCAGCCCCGCTGCAATCCAATGGCGGAACCGAAGAATCCGCTCGAACCTTGGAAATGCGAACAGGGCAAATACTGCCGCCGCGAAAGCGGCCATTAAGCTGGCCTGCCAAAGCGCTTTGCCTTGATTGGCGACGAGGGTCTTCGCGGTGTCCGCTGGCCAGCCTTGCGCCACAAAATCCGCAATGCCCGCAGTGTAATTCATCGAGACACTCACCGCCCACAGGGTCAACAGGCCCAGCACTCCGGCGGTGAACCAGAAGAACCGCCGGACTTCAGAGGTCAGAGGACAGAAGTCAGAGGTCGGGGACCGGAGGTCGGCGTTTATCGACTTTCTACTTTCGACTTTCGACTTTAGTGTTTGGCCACTCGCCACCCGCCACTCGCCACTCAGGAGCCTATCGGCTCCATATGCCGTCAGAATTGCCAGCGCGACCTGAAATATCTGGAGAAATTTGTTTGGATTACGAATATTGTTGATGATCGGCAACTTGTAGAAGAGCGAATAAAGCGGCGTGTATTTGCCGAATGCCAGCAACAGCGCAACAAAGGCTGCCCCGCTCCAGAAGATGATCTCCGCACGGTGCGGCGAGCGGCGGCAGGAAAAGAGCGCAAACAGCGCAAAAACAACCGGAATAAACCCGATGTAGGCGCTCTCCATCATAAAATTCATGTAGCCCTGATGAGTCTGTTCCCATCCGGCAGATTGTCCGGTGCGCCCCCAGTATGGGCCTTCGGGCTCGCCGCTGCGCCAGCCGTTGTAGCCGGGAGCAATAAAAGAAATGACTTCGTCCGGCGGAAAGCTCCATTGGGTGATGTATTCCCATTTTTCCTGCGGTGTCTCGGTTTGCATCTGAGCGGTGTCTTTGACGTTAAGCTTATAACCGCTTAACAACGGGCCAGCCGAAAAAAGAAACGCCATAACTGCCGCAGGAATCAGAACCGACAGCCAGCGAAAAGGCTTAAAACCATCGCGACGCCAAAGGCGGAAAATGAGATACGCCCCTGCAAAAAGTGCAAAAAACAGCGCCACATCGGGCTGCTGTGCAAACATCAGGCCGGTGAACCCGCCCCACAGAATGCCGCCTCGCCATGAAACAGCCCCTGCACTTAACAGAGAGCAAATAAAAAAAAGTACGACGAACGGCTTTTGTACATGCCCGGCATAGAGCAGTGTAAAATTATTTCCCAGCCAGAATGCTGCCAGTACACCGCACAATGCAGCCCACAAACTCAACTTCCGCCCGAATGCTGCAAGAAAGACAAGGGAAGCTATCAGACAAGCCAGCCCGTAAACCAAATTATTCCAGACGATACCGGGCGCAACCGCCTTTAGGAAGCTGGACATTTGCGTTGAAGAGCCGTTTGGCAGGCCCAATAGGCAGCCGGCACTCCAATTTGGGAAAGCCTCAACCGCCACATCGGCAGCACTCTTATTAGCCGTACTGATGGCGGCATCCGTTGTCATAAGCACCGCCGAACCATTTAGGAAATTGTTAAACAGCAACAAAAACAGCGTTACGACGAAAATGGCCGCAAGGAACATTTGCTTTTTCTTCCCCGATACTTTCTGTGTTTTTTGATTCAAAATCATCCCCCTTCTCTCACGATCACTGACTCTTCGAGTTTACGCCGACAATCACCCACAGACCCGCCAGTAGCGCGACCACATTAAATACGCCGGAGGCGATGGCAATCTGCCAGACAGTGTCATGGAAAAGATGCACAGATAATAAATAAAGGAAACAGGCAACCACAACCGCAACCGTTTCTTTGAAGCGCCGTTGCGCCAGCAAAAACTGCACGACCACATTCAGGAGCGCGGAGGCTGACATTGCCAGGGCCATCAATCGGGTTAGTTGAACCATTACCTCGGAATATCGTCCAAAAAGAATATGTAATAACAGACGAGGAAAAATAAGGCAGCAGACCGCCGCTGCCGTCACGCACAATGCCGTGAATCCAAACGACCGGAGAAAGATTTTCCGGTGTTCCGCCGTCATGCCGCCAGCCGAAACAACTTTAGGGAACATCGCCATCGCGACAGCCATCGGCAGAAAGGCTACTGTTCTACTTAAAGTGGCTGCAAAGGCAAATTCTGTATTATCTGGCAGGTAGTGCTTTACCAGAATCACATCGGCATTCATCAGTACTGCAAAAGCTGTCTGAACAAAAACACTCTGCAATAAGTAGAAGCGCATACTCGGCAGAGGAACACCGGTCGCCGTTTTACCGCGCAGAACCAGAAACAGTCCGGTCGTCAATACAGCCGCCGATAGGTAAATACCCGCACTGTGTCCCAGCATCGCCCAGCCACAGGCCGGATATAAAAACCAAACAAATCCTGCCCCGAGAAACAGGCGAAGCATTGACCCGGTAATGTTCGAAAGAGAACTCCAGCCAAAAAGTTGCAATCCCTGTGCCGCACCGCCAAGAACCGGAAGCCAGAACAATGCCGGAAGCACCGCGCCGGCAATGATGACCGGCGCAAGGCGGTTTAAATTCAGATACCCCGCCACCGGGCCGTTGAAAACAACAATCGCCGCTCCCAGCAGAAAAGCCGGCACACTCGTCAGGATCAGCCACTTGCGCAAAAGTCGTTTCACATCGCCAACACGACCCTCCTGTTGAAGCAGGCTGCTATAGTGGCTAAGTCCGGTGGTGAGTGTGGAAAGCGGATAGCTGATGATCGCCAATACGCCAAGAAAAGCCGCGAGCAGTGCGTATTCTTCCGGGGTTTTTCTAAAGGCGCGGCTGACCGCCATCTGGTAAACCAGATTGCAGACATTCACAACCATCATACCGGCAAAAAGGATCGCCGTATGCTTCAGCAGTTCATCCGTAAAAAGAAAGCTGAGTCTGTTCCGAAGTTTTATCATGGCATTCAAGTTGCGTAAACATAGTCGTAACGACAGCCTAGCGGCAGTCAAAAGTTAAACTTTTCAGCACCCAAAGCACTGGAAAATAAGAGTTTTCTTTTTTCTGGCGATGTGTCATCTTCTGGGTCGCGTTCGTCCAAAAGGACGTTGCATCGGTTCTAAGACCTCGTGTCATAGGTCGGGAATTGGTTATGAAACAGAGTATAGTATGACACATGGAGAAAAGAACAGATGGACATCTACGTAGGAAATCTGCCGTATACGGCAACAGACCCTGACCTGCAGGAACTCTTTGAGCAGCATGGCAAGGTCACATCGGCTCGCGTCATTCTCGACCGTATGTCGGGACGCTCAAAAGGCTTCGGCTTCGTCGAAATGCCTGATAAAGCTGAAGGCCAAGCTGCAATCGACGCCCTAAACGGCTCAGATTTCATGCAGCGCGCCATTCGCGTGAACGAATCCCAGCCTAAACCGGCCGGCGAACGTCGCAGCAGCGGCGGCGGCGGTGGCGGCGGCTTCGGTGGCGGCCGCAGTGGCGGCGGCGACCGTGGCGAACGCCGTGAATCACGCTGGTAATCAGTAGAGATTCATATCAAAAAAGCGGTGCATCTTCGGATGCGCCGCTTTTTTTATTTCCCGGAATACCTCACCAGCCGTTCGGCCAAGCGGCTAAGAACCGGAATCATAAAGCGCAACGGGGAGTAGAACATCCGCAACCGCACCAGGGCTACGACCATATTTACCGACGACCGGCCAATCTCGATTTTAGAACCGGCCACGTCATGCCAGACCGTCGGAATTTCTCGAATCGATGCGCCAAGCCGCTTCGTCTGAAACAGCATATCCACATCAAATGCCCAGCTCGTCACACCAAGATTGCTCAATACCGGAAGAATCACCTCGCGCCGGAACAGTTTGGCGCCGCACTGGGTATCCGTCAATTTCAGCCCAAATAGAACCCGCACCATCCCATTAAAACAGCGCGATGCCACACGACGGGAAAGCGGTTGTTTTGGACTTACTTTTGATGCCTTCATCCAACGCGAAGCAATAATGCAACCATCGAGACTGATTTTATGAACTAGCTCGTCGAATACCTCGGGAGACGTCGCTCCATCCGCATCTACGAAACCGACCAGATCACCTTCTGCACTTTTTGCGCCAAGCATTACCGCCCCGCCCTTACCGATACGCTTCACCTCTTCAACCACCCGCACCTGCGGATAGCGCGCGCCTATGCCACGCGCAACCTCGGCTGTGCGATCACTGCAAAAATTGGGCACTACAATCAGCTCGGCCTCGTTGCCATACTTTTCGGAGAAGAATTCGGCATAAGCCTCCAACATCGGCGGCAACCGGTGTTCTTCGTTATGCGCCGGAATGACGATAGAAAGCTTCATCTGCGCTCAAAGACATCCAGAGTCGTATTGGCTTGTCCGAAGTTTGGAATTTCCGCTGTTTTTTTATAGGACGTTTCGAGCACGGCCTGCAATCTTACCTGATCATCAGAAGAAAGCTCTGCGATTTCCGGTGAGCGAATCGTCAGCCCGTAACCGCTTAGAGCAGCAACCGGTGCGCGCGCTTGCGTCAGCACTTCGATCAGCATTTCCTCATTAAGAAGGTTGAGTTTTTCGGCCTTTTCGCGAGCCATGTTGGGATAATAACAGAACGGCCCCATTTCCATGCCGTGCGGTACGCGGGCATTCGCCTCAACAGCCAAATAGGTGTCCTGCGTCAGGAGCAACCCGCCATTGCCGAGTTTTTCACGTACCTCAGCGCCCGCTTTCTGCAAAGCCTCCAGATCGGGCATTTCCTTAAACTTCCACCATATACGGTCGCGGCCGCGGATCATCCACTCCTGATTCAGCGGTGAAGAAAATGAAGCTGCAGTGCAGATCAGTAACACGGCAAACACAGCCCGCAACTGCTGTCGTTCGGGGCAGTGCGGTGCCAGAGTAACGGAAAGTGCGGCAGCCAGTAGCGGATAGACGATCACTTGATAGTCATCGTACGGAAATGGTGCCAGAAAATGAACTAGCGTAACCAATGCACCGGCAAACCATAACAGCGAAATGAAACTGCGTTCGAATGGTGAGCGGGGGGCATTGGCTTCGCGCAGCATTTCAATCAGCTTCGGGCGGCTATCCAGCGTCATTTCTTCGAAACCGCGTTCGCGTACCGGCCAATGCAGCCGTTTCAATGCGAAAGTCAGCAACAATCCTGCCGAGAATACAAAATAGGCCTGCACAAAGCGTGAAATAAATCCGGCCTTTAGTGCCAGCAGCTGCATAAGACTGCCGGGCGAGCGGCCCGCGTGGTAGCCGAACAGGGCAAATTCCGTATTCTCCGGAGTCAGCAGAAAAAACGTTCCTAGTCCCAGCATCAAAATAAAGCCGCCGCCAAGTCCGAATGCAATCCATGCAAGCGGCGAAACTTTTTTGCTATTCCAAAGCAACCATAGTCCCGCCGCCGGCAACGCAACGCCCGCCGACAAGCGCGTGCAAGCCGCCAGCGCCAGCAAGAATCCGCCCCAGAAAGCAGCCGATGAGCCGCGCCGTCCGCCGGTATAGCTCAACGCTACGAAACCGGCGGTCAGGAAGAAGGCACAAAGCGAGTAGGTTTTTACAATGACGGTGAAATAACTCTGATAAACGTTCACACCAACCAGAATGAAGGCAAACAGCGCCGCCGGTTTCCACGCCTTCGACGAAACGGTACGTGCGGCCAGCCAAGCCGCGCAACCGGCGGCGGCCAGACCGAATAACGCGGTAATCAGCCGTCCGCCCGCGACGCCAAGTTTTTCGACGACCGGAAACAGGACGCCGTACACATACGGAAGAGCCGGACCTTGCGTGAACATGAAATCGCGGTAAAGAACCTGCCCCTGAGTAATCTGCTTCGCGGCGTAAAGATACCAGCCTTCATCCTGATTCAGATTACCCAGAAAAAAATTGGCAGCGCAGAGCAACAAACTCAGCGCGACGGCAACAACAGTGATGGAAACCCATGTAGCTCTCTTCATATCAAACTTCATCCTCATCTTCTTCGCTGACGCGAAGGATTTCTTCAACAGTGGTGACTCCGTCCAAAACTTTCCGCCAGCCGTCGTCGCGCAGAGTGTGAAGTCCATGACGCATAGCTTCGCGTTTGATGTCGCTGGATGCAGAACGGTCGATAATGAGCGGACGGATGTGATCGTCTACGGTCAGAATTTCGTAGATGCCTGTACGACCTTTGAAGCCGGAACCACGACAGGCATCGCACCCGACCGGCTCGTAAACGGTGTGCGTGGCGAGCTCTTCAACCGGAAACCCTTCTTTGCGAAGCAGTGCGATTTTGGCGTCGTCCATATCAAGCGGCTTGCGGCAGGAAGGACACAGCCGCCGGATAAGACGCTGTGCGACAATACCCTCCACAGCAGAAGCCACTAGGAAAGGCTCAATGCCCATGTCAAGCAGGCGGTTGATACTGGCGGCGGAATCGTTGGTGTGGAGCGTGCTGAAAACGAGGTGTCCGGTAAGTGCGGCGCGTATGGCGATTTCTGCGGTTTCACGGTCGCGAATTTCCCCTACCATGATGACGTCCGGATCCTGACGCAGGAAAGTGCGCAAGGCGTGGGCAAAGGTAAGACCGATTTCAGGCTTCATTTGCACCTGGTTGATGCCGGCCATTTCGTACTCAATCGGATCTTCAGCAGACATGATCCGGATATCGACGGAGTTGATGGTGTGGAGCCAAGCGTACAGTGAAGTGGATTTGCCCGATCCGGTGGGCCCGGTACAAAGCAGGATGCCGTGAGGACGGGTGATCATGCGTTTAAGAATTTTTTCGTCCTCAGGACTCAGGCCTAGCTGTTCCATGCCGATCATACCGCTGCCGCGCAAAAGCAAGCGGAGGCTGACGCTTTCGCCGTAAACCGTCGGCATGGTAGAGACACGAACGTCGATTTCTTCACCCTGAATGCGGAGACTGATACGACCGTCCTGCGGAAGTCGTTTCTCGGCAATGTCCATATTGGCCATAACCTTGATGCGGGAAATAATGGAAGACTGAAACCGCTTAAGCGTGGCCGGCACAGGAGTCTGAAGCAAAACACCATCAATGCGGTAGCGGATGCGGAGATCCACTTCCATCGGTTCAATATGGATGTCGGTGGCGCGGTTCTGGTGTGCCTCCCAGATGATCTGGTTGACAAATTTTACGACAGAGGCTTCCTGGTCGAGGTCACTCAAATCCTGTTTAAAAAGGCCTTCTTCGTCGAGGTTGATGCGATCATCGTCCTGCATCATGCGATCAAGGGTTTCAGCACCGACGCCGTAAAGACGCTTGGCGGCAGATTCAATGTCGGCGGCCGGACTAAGTGCGAGCTTGACGCGCCCGCCGGTAACAAGACGCATGGCATCGATAAGACCGGGTTGCAGCGGATTGGCCGCCGCGATGCGCAAAACTCCATTCTCTTCGGCAACCGGCATGATGTTGTATTGGAAAACCGCCTTCGGTGGAACTTTGACGAGCAGTTCCGGAGCAATCTCTGCCTTGGCCAGCCGCATGAAAGGCAAATTCATGGCCGTAGCAAGTTTTTCGAGAAACAGCTCTTCCTTGACGCCGGTTTTCTCAACAACGGTCTGAGTAAAACCAGCGCCGGTTTCCGCAACGGCCGGAAGAAGCCCCTCCACCTGTTCAGGTGTAAAAAGCCCAGTCTGTTGTAATAAACTGGCAAGCTGACTGCTCTGCATAGGAATGCTCCGCTTAACGCACAATTCCAACTTTAGAGGTGCGGATAAAGTTAATCAGGTGCTGAACTTCCAGGGTGGAAGGCAGCTCCTTCTCCATTTTTTCAATCGCTTCGGCAACGGGAAGCTTCTGGCGGTAAAGAATACGGTAAGCTTCCTTGATGGCATTGCGCGACTCTTCGGGAACCCCGCGACGCTCCAGGCCTATCTTGTTAAAGCCGCGAATCTCAATATCGAGCCCGTCAGCAATCATGAAGGGTGGTACGTCTTTAGTAGCCTTAGTATAGCCGCCAAGAAATGCCATTTTACCGATGCGCCGAAACTGAACGACGCCACAAAGTCCTTCGATAATGGCAAAATCTTCGATGATAACGTCGCCGGCGAGCTGGGTGCCATTGGCGATGATGACGCCATTACCGATTTTACAGGCGTGAGCGACATGACTGTATGCCATAAGCAGACAGCCGGAACCGACTTCTGTCATTTCGCCGTCGTGCGTTCCGGCATTGATCGTGACACACTCGCGGATGACAGTTTTGTCGCCGACAATCACGCCCGGGGCACCACCTTTAAATTTAAGATCCTGCGTAAGGCCGCCAATGCGGGCAAAAGGATGAATGATACATCCGGAACCGACGGTAGTATTTCCATCGACAACAGCGTGAGCCATAAGCTCCGTGCCGTCACCGATCCTCACGTTCTGACCAACTATGCTGTATGGGCCCAGCTTAACATCCGCGCCGAGCATAGCTCCTTCACTGACGATTGCTGTGGAATGAATTTTACTCATGTCTTTTACCCTGCGGAGCTGAACATAAGATCGGCTTCAGAAACCAGCTTGCCGTCCACAAAAGCCTTGGCATTTACTTTGGAAAGTCGCGGCTTGGCGTTGATAATTTCAATTTCCATGCGAAGTTGGTCGCCAGGCACAACTGGCCGGCGGAAGCGGGCGTTGTCGATAGCCGCGAAGTAAGAAATCTTCCCTTCACCGCCAAACATTTTATTAAGCAGAATACCTGCTACTTGAGCCATAGCTTCCATCTGCAAAACACCCGGCATAACCGGACGCCCGGGAAAGTGCCCTTGGAAAAACGGTTCATTAAAGGTGAGGTTTTTTATGCCAACAATCCGCTTCCCATCTTCGATCTCGATGATGCGGTCAACGAGCATGAAGGGATAACGGTGCGGCAGGATTTCCAAAATTTCATTAGCTTCGATCACGGACATGCGCTGGGTCTCCTTTTGAATGGTTTCAAGGCGGCGATTATCTTTAAAACGGCACTCCTGTTCAACGCTTAAACTGCACCGGTTTTATCCATTGCTTCAAGCGCGGGACAGCCTTCGGCTACGCGCCAGCTACTGGGAAAGTCGCGGCACTGTGCAGGACGGGTCTCATAAAACGCACAATGATTCTCTTCAAGAAGTACGCAACTCCCGTCCGTTTGGTCGGCCAAGCTCAGCTGACGACGATTGGTCGCCAGAACAGTATAGCGTTCAACAAACTGTATTTCCGAAAGCCCGGCCGCAACGGCCAACCGGAGAATATCGTCATCCGTGAGTAGAACATGTCCAGACCAGCGGCAACAGGTGCCGCATTGCTGACATTTAAATGAACATTCTGCCGATTTCATAATCGCACCTAACAGTTGTTATTTAAAAGCGAATGAATTGACATAAACGCCTTTAAATATAAATATGCCGCCCTTACCGCCACTAGGGTTGCGCGGTAATGGAGATTAACAATCAGATAGGAGAATTCTGAACATGACCACATTCGTCAAGAAAACAAAAACCGTCGGTCTTTTCGCCGCTGCCGCCACGCTGGCTGTATTCACTGCATGCTCCAAAGAAACACCAAAGGAAGTTCAGGAAAAACCAGCCCAGGAAAAACCGGCCGTTGAAACCGTTGACTTAGCCCAACAGGCGCCAGATCTGTTTGAACAGCCATTGCAACCTAATCCCTTAGCGCTCGCTACCAACGACGTAGTCGTAACGGTTGACGGCGAAAAAATAACTCACGGCGAAATTATGCAAGGGGTGCAGATGAATCTCATGCAAATGAGCAAGCGGGTACCGCCACAGAAGCTCTCCCAGATGTATGGGCAAATTTACCAGAATGTAACCGATACGCTTGTGGCAAATATCCTCCTTACCAAAGCAGCTGAAAAATCCAGCCTGGCCGTGAGTGACGTTGAACTGACAAAAGAAATCTCACTGATCGAGTCTAATGCGCCGGCTGGGACTTCACTCAAAGACGCTCTGGCTGAAAACAAAATCGACTACACTGAATGGAGAGAAGATTTGCGGAAACAGATGCTGGTTCGCAAGTTGGTCGACGAGAAGACAGCAAAAATAGCTGAAGCCACCGCCGCCGAAATTGCTTCGTTCTACGAAGAAAATGCCGATTCTTTCAAGGTTCCAGAAAGCGTAACCGCCAGTCACATCTTACTGGCCTTCACACCTGAAGATACCGATGCCACTAAAGCCCAGAAGAAAAAAGACATTGAAAAAATACGCGCCGACATTCTCGCCGGCGGTGACTTCGCAACTATTGCCGCAGAAAAATCAGACTGCCCCAGCAAAAAACAGGGCGGATCTCTTGGCACATTCTCTCGTGGACAAATGGTTCCGGAGTTTGAAACCGCCGCCTTCTCTCAAGAAATCGGAAAGATCGGCGATGTGGTTGAAACCCAGTTTGGATATCATCTCATCAAAACCACCAAGCATGAACAAGCCGGTATACGTCCGTTGGCCGAAGTGAAGGACCAGCTTAAGGATTACCTGACCGGCAAGAAAAAACAGGAAACTCTGCTGGCCTATATTGAGGAGTTAAAAGCAAAATCCAACGTAGTGTTTAAAAAGCCAGACCTTGATGCAGCAGCTAAGCCTGAAGTTACTAAATAAAGAACTTCGCGTATCAAAATAAAAAAGCGTTCCCTTCCTGGGAACGCTTTTTTATTTGGTGCGCTCGAGAGGACTCGAACCTCCACGCCTCGCGGCACAAGAACCTGAATCTTGCGTGTCTACCAATTTCACCACGAGCGCTTTTTCTGTAAACAGAGGCGCGTATTAAACAGGAACTTATTACAAAGTCAACGGTTTCAAAAACGAAATTCGTTCTCTCCTTGCCAGTCAGTCACCCCCCACCTATACTTTTGCTCGTGCTGGAGCTGATTCTATTGGAAAGGAGACGGTAGGCAACGTGCAGAACATAGATGATAAACAGTGGGGAGTCCTTAAAACAAAACTCGCCCGCTCAAAACAAATCATATCGCCTGCCATGGGTGAGCCTGAAAAAGAGTATGTACAGTCGCGTGGAATAGACATTCTCAGGCTTCACGCTACCGACTTTGTCAAGAAACGGCTTGCGCCGGCTGACCCGAAAAACGACGGAAGACAAACTCCACTCAAAGGACACCCCGTTTTTATCGCCCAGCACGCCACCGGCACCAGCGATCGGGCCAAACTTGAAAAATTCCATGGTATCAAAACCGGAATTGAACTCTCAGAGAAAGAAGTCGCGTATATTGTCAGTGTCATTCTGCGATGGATTCAGGAACAGGTTGGTGAACCCGTCTGATTGTTCAGGGTTTATAAAAAACTTCTTTCCCCGGCCCCTCACTCCCGTTACATTTTTCCGAATCTTGGAAACAACGTTACCGTATGGAACCTCAAATCATATCCCGCTCCAACCACAACATCAGCCGCAAGCAGATCAGCGCCGCCGCACTCAAGGTTCTCTATGGACTTAAAGATGCTGGTTACTTTGCTTATCTCGCCGGCGGCGGCGTGAGAGACCTGCTACTCGGCCGTAATCCAAAAGATTTTGACGTCGCCACCAATGCCACTCCCGAAGAAGTGCGACGGGTTTTTCGTAACTGCCGACTCATCGGCCGCCGCTTTCGGCTCGCTCATGTTTACTTCCACGACGAAATCATTGAAGTATCAACCTTCCGCGCCCCCGCGCCCCCTGCTGATGAAGACCTCGGCGACGACAATACCTTTCTTGCCAAGGACGGTCTCGTTCTGCGTGATAATCTTTTCGGAACTCCGGAAGAAGATGCTCTGCGCCGCGACTTTACCGTCAATGCCCTCTTCTACAATATCGCCGACTTTTCTATTATCGACTACGTCAACGGTCGTCATGACCTCGCAGAATGCATCATCCGTGTCATCGGAGACCCCGATCAGCGCTTCATCGAGGACCCAGTGCGCATCCTGCGCGCAATCCGCTTCGCCGCTGCCCTCGATTTTGAAATTGAACCCTCCGCCCGCGAAGCCATCCGACGCCACGCCGAAAAGCTCGAGGGCACCTCCTCATCGCGTCTTTATGAAGAAATACAAAAGCTTCTCAGTTGTGGAAAGGCCGAGCAGGTGTTCACCCTCTGTTGCGAACTCGATGTATTTGAACACCTTTTCCCCGAGCTTGGTGCATGGCTCAACGCGCCGGATGGCGAGGGAAAAACCCACTGGCTTAAAAAAAGCTTCGCTCAGATTGACCGCTGGCGCGCCGCCGGGTTCACTGTAGACCCTGCCCTGCTTTTTGCGCTTATCTTCGGCGAATATCACGAATGGATCGCCGCACAAATCGCTGCAAGCGAAGGTTTGCAGCATGCCGAAGCACTGCAGGAAGCCACCCACCGCCATATCCGCCAGCTGGATCGTATCCGTATCCCGAAAGCCATCACCCATCACATTGCCGAAATCATGAGCGGCCAACCGCGTTTCCTGAAAACCACACCAAAAAATGCTCAGCGGATCATGCATCACCGCTGCTTTTTCGATGCCTTCCTCTACTTCAAATTCGCTGCTCGCACCGCCGGACGCCATGCCGCTGAGCTCGAATGGTGGGAGCAACAGCGGAAAGCGAGATAATGACTTTTTGCCGCTTGCCCTTTCGGACTGAATATCATACATAACCCACTCCTGCGGAGAGGTGGCTGAGTGGCTTAAAGCAGTGGTTTGCTAAACCGCCGTACGCCGTAAAGGCGTACCGGGGGTTCGAATCCCCCCCTCTCCGCCACTCTTTTCAAACGCCGATCCAAACTGGATCGGCGTTTTTCTTTCAATGAAGCGTACGGTCCAGCAACTATGAAAAAATTGTGCCTGCTTTTTTTCAGTACTCCGAACTAAAAATCCGTTTATCCGGATTCAAGGATTATAATTGCCGTGACGGGAGCTGTTTGCTAGGTTGCGCGGCATGATACTGAGAGAAAAACTGAAAACCAGCCCATTGCTTTTCGACGGTGCGGCAGGCACTTTCCTGCAAAACCAAACCATCACACGCGAACAGTGGAGTGCGTATGAGGGCTGCAATGAGTGGCTGAATATTTCGGCGCCGGAAATCATCCGTGGACTGCATCGCGCCTATCTCGAAGCCGGTTCGGATGTGATAGAAACCAACACGTTTGGCGCATCGCCGATAACGCTTAGCGAATACAATCTCGCTGACCGTGCCTATGAAATCAACAAGGCCGCCGCAAAAATAGCCCGCGAATGCGCCGATGAATTTTCAACTCCGGAACAGCCGCGCTACGTCTTCGGCTCAATCGGCCCCGGAACCAAGCTACCGTCACTGGGACATATTGCGTTCGACCCGCTTTATGAAGCCTATAAGATCCAGATTCAAGGGTTGCTCGACGGCGGCGTGGACGGGCTGATCATTGAAACCTGCCAAGACCCGCTCCAAATTAAAGCCGCATTGGCTGCCGCTGACGATATTCTCGGATCGGGAAGTAATATTATCCGGTATGTTTCCATCACGGTCGAAGCCACCGGCACACTACTGGTCGGCACCAGCGTATCCGCCGCCGCCGCGATTCTCGCGCCATATCCGATTGATGTGCTCGGCCTCAATTGCGCCACCGGCCCCGATGCGATGGAACACCATCTCGACACGCTGAATGAAATCTGGCCCGGTATGCTGGCCTGCATGCCCAATGCCGGAATGCCGGAAGCCCGCGCAGATGGAAAAGTCCGGTATCCGCTCGAACCTCAACCGTTCGCCGAAAAGGTCGCCGCGCTCGCCGCACAAAACGGACTTTCTATTGTCGGCGGCTGTTGCGGGACCACGGCAGAGCATATCCGACAATTGCGCGAAAAAGTTTCCGAAGGTTGGAAAATTCGACAACCAGTAAAAGCACCCATGCAAGTCGCCAGCCTCTTCACAGCAGTTGACCTGACGCAGGAACCCGCGCCGCTGTACATCGGCGAACGGGCCAACGCCACCGGATCAAAAAAATTCCGCGACACGCTACTGGCCAATGACTATGAAAATGCCTTTCACATTCTGACCGAACAGGAAGAGACCGGAGCGCACGTCCTCGACCTGAGTTGCGGCTATGCCGGACGCGACGAAAGCAAAGATGTCGCCGTGCTTGTGCCGCGCATGGCGCGCGAGTGCCGCATCCCGATGATGATTGATTCGACATCCGCCGACGTGATTGAAGAATCACTGAAACTCTATGGTGGACGGGCTATGGTCAACTCGATCAACTTTGAAGACGGCGGGAAACGCGCCGAACGGGTTGTCCCGCTGACGCGGCGCCACGGCGCGGCGCTGGTCGCGCTGACGATTGATGAAAAAGGGATGGCGATGAATGCCGACGAAAAGGTCGCCATCGCCAGAAGGCTGGTCGACTTCTGCGTCGAACGCGGACTCAAAGCCGAAGAACTTCTGATCGACCCGCTGACCTTCACGATTTGCAGCGGCGACAAAACGCTGCGCGATGCGGCGTTCCAAACTCTGGAAGCAATCCGGCGCATTAAGACCGAACTGCCGGGAGTGAAAACAATTCTCGGACTGTCAAATATCTCATTCGGTCTCAAGCCGGCGCTACGCAAGGTACTCAACGCTGTTTTCCTGCGTCAGGCGGTACAAGCCGGAATGGACGCCTGTATCATCAACGTCGCGGCGATCGTGCCACTGAACGAAATCCCGGAAAATCTGCGCAAAGCGGCCGAGGCTTTGCTGGCCGATGACCGGTCGAATGGCGACCCACTCGAAAACTATATCAACCTGTTTGAAACCGTACAGGAAACGGTTGAAGCGGCGGTGGAAAGCCGTCCGTCAGCCGACGTGCTGACCGACGCCATCGTCCGCGGCAAATCGCCGTGGCTTGAACCGGCGATTCCCGATCTGCTGAAGAAAATGAGCGCCGAGGATATTCTCAACACGATCCTGCTTCCGGCAATGAAAGAAGTGGGACGGCTGTTCAACGATGGAACGATGCAGCTTCCGTTCGTACTAAAGTCCGCCGAAGTGATGAAGCGGGCCGTTGATATGATCAAGCCGTTTATGAAAAAGAGCGCGGCGGGCGATAAAGTTCCCCTATTTGTGATCGGAACCGTCGCGGGCGACGTACACGACATCGGCAAAAATCTGGTCGGCATCATTCTTTCTAATAACGGCTTCGACGTGGTGGATCTCGGCATCAAGGTGCCGGTCGAAAAAATGATGGAAGCGGTCAAAGCGCATAATGCCGCAGCGCTCGGCATGAGCGGACTACTGGTAAAATCCACCGCCGTCATGGCCGAAAACATGAAAATTATCGAACATGCCGGATTCAAAACACCGGTACTGCTCGGCGGCGCGGCACTTTCAGAAGAGTTTGTCGATCTGGCCTGCCGACCGCACTATTCCGGCCAGGTGCTCTACTGCAAAGATGCCTTTGCCGGGCTGGCCGCCATGCAGACACTCAAGGATACCGGCAGACTGCCCGACTATGTTGCGCCGACGCGCGACGTCCTCGGTTGTGAAGTTAAGCCGATTGATGAAAAACCGGCGGAGCCGATTGCGTGCGACATTCCGGTACCGGAAGTCCGGATCGGCACAACCGTGACCGAAAATATCCCGCTCGACAACATTTGGAAATATCTCGATCTGAACGGAATGATCAAAGGCGCCTGGGGCTACAAGCAAGGTAAGCTCTCCGATGCCGAGTACCAGAAACTGCTCGATGACGAGGTTTATCCGAAACTCGAAGAAATGAAACAGATCGCCCTTGGTGTGTTTGAACCGAAAGTCATCCACGGCTTTTTCAACTGCCATTCCGCTGGCGACACTTTCTTCCTCGAAAATCCGGAGGGCGGTACCATTCCGATGACTTTCCCGCGGCAGAAAAAAGCCGGCGGACACTGTCTGGCTGACTTTTTCCGCCCTGACCGCGACGTCGCCGCGCTGATGGCGGTCACACTTGGAAACAAGGTGATGACCAAAGAACACGAACTGCGCGATGCCGACCTCTACCACGACTATCTGATGTTTCATGGGCTGGCGGTCATGACCGCCGAAGCGCTGGCGGAATACTGGCATAAAGAAATCCGTAAGTTGTGGGGCTCAGACGGAGGCGAGCTAACGCTGGCGGAAATATGGAAACGCAAACTCGACCAGAGCCGCTTCGGCTTCGGTTACGCGCTCTGTCCCGATCTGGCGATGAACAAAGTCTGTTGCGACCTGCTTGATACCGACCGTATCGGCCTGAACGTCACCGAACTCTTCATGGCCGATCCGGAAGTTTCCACCTTCGCGCTGATTACGCATCATCCGCAGGCGTATTACTTCGACCTGTGAAAAACTATGGAGTGCGGCAGCTTGCTGCCGCTTTCACAGCCGAAGCTAGCTTTGGCAAAACAAAGCGCAGGCAAGCCTGCGCAGTCCATAATCTTTTTGTTGAGAGAACGACGGCGGCGGCGTGTTATAAAGCTCAAACTAAATTAAAGGAATACCTATGGCCAAACCTAACTACACCTTCGAAAAACGCCAAAAAGAACTCGCCAAAAAACGGAAGAAGGAAGAAAAGCAAAAGCGGAAAGCTGGGGCCCCGAACGAGTTGCCGACAGATGACCAGCCTCAGTCGCCCATAGTCTAAAATAAAATGTAGACGAGTTTCGCAGTCAAAATGAACCAACGGATCACAGTCCGCTATGAAGGCCGGGTGCAAGGCGTCGGGTTCCGGTACACAACAGTGAGTCTGGCGCAGGATTTGAATCTGACTGGCTGGGTGAAGAATGAGTTCGACGGCAGCGTGTCGGTAGTGGCGGAAGGCGCGGAAGAATCGCTGATGGAACTTTTGCAGGCGATCCGCCGGTCGAATCTAGGACGTTATATCACAAACGAACTGGTACGCCGGTCGGCGGCAACCGGTGAATTCAAGGGATTTACCGTCGCGCATTAGAGAAACTTTAGAAAAGTTGTAGCCGCGGTCGGTGACCGCGGAATAAAAAGTGCAGCCACCGGCCGCACCCACAGAAGAAAATAACGGCTACAGGATTTTTGAATACGCTCTGGCCCCGTAAATGGTTTAGACAAGGCAACCGGGACGGTTGCGATACGTACCGCCGGCGTCTCGCCGGCCTTGTACAGAAGTTATGGAGTGCGGCGAGCAACACTGAGGATGGCGGAGGCGACCTGCAGGTCGTCCGGCGTACGGATTTTCATATTGCCCGGCGAACCGGCAACCAAATGAATTTCCTGTTTCCCCCTTGCCAGCAGTTCGGAATCATCGTCGGTCAATTTACCAGAACCTTTAAGCATTTTTTTGAAGACGTCGATTTTGTAAACCTGCGGGCTTTGCACCAGCCAGACGGTATTACGGTCGAGCGATTTGGTGACCTTCTGTCCGGATTCGGCCAGCTTGACCCCGTCGGCACTTTTTACGGCGGCGATGGCGGCACCGTAACGTTTCCCGGCCTTGATAGTTTCCGTGATCACTTCGTCATTCAGGAACGGGCGGGTCGCTTCATGAATCAGTACAGCCGTTGCATCGTCCGGAATTTTTTCGAGAGCATTTTTTAAATTGGTTAAACGTGACGGACCACCGGCAACGATGGCGGATATTTTGCGGCAACCGAAGGAACGAACGGTGTGCAACGCGCTGTCTACACGTTCCTTGCGAACAACGAGCACGATGCCTTCAATGAGCGGATTCTGTTCGAGTGTTTGAATGGAACGTGCAACCACCGGCCGGGAACCGAGCGCAATAAATGCGACATCGACACCTGCCCCGATTTCCTGATCTTTACCACACGCTAGAACAATCGCCCATGCTGACATGTTTTACGCTCCTTCCGGCTTCGTACAAATGCAACCCGCGAGATGGCAGGAATTTAACAAGATGAAGAAGACGTGTCAAACGCGACGGTGCCTTCAAAGCATTAAAAAGCGGCTCAACAATTACAGCCTGTTTAAAATTGCTGTTAGTCTATGCGGCACATTGATTTAAGCATGTTTGCGCGAGCTTCAATCTGCTTGCGGTCAAGGGTGGCAAGACGCTCCAAACTGAACTCTTCGACACCGAAGGCGGCGGTAACACTGCCGTAAACCATGGCTCGGCGGATGGCTTTCTCATCCGTTTCACCGAATTCGGCCAGCGCACCCATCAGTCCGCCAGCAAACGTATCGCCCGCACCGGTCGGATCCTTGAAGTCCGCCAGAGGGAAAGCGTGGAGCAGGAAGATTCCATTTTTAGAGAAAAGCATACTGCCGCTCTGCCCTTTTTTGATGAGAACAAACCGCGGGCCCATGGCAAGCAGCGTTTCGGCGGCGGCCATAAGCGAATGCTCGCCGGTAAAAAGGCGCGCTTCGGATTCGTTAAGTGTGAGCATGTCGCACCGGCCGACGACTTCGGTGAGTTTTTCGCGGGCGATGTTGATCCATAGATCCATGGTGTCAATCAGGACAAACTCCGGCGAATGAACCTGATCGAGAACGTGGAGCTGAAGTTCCGGCGCGATATTGCCAAGGAAAAGGTACGGCGCATTGCGATAGGCTTCCGGCAGTTCCGGCGTAAAGCGCTCAAATACATTCAATTCGGTGAGCAGCGTGCGGCGATTGTCCATGTTGGCTTCATAGACGCCGGACCAACGGAATGTTTTACCTTCTTCGGTTTGAAGCCCGGCGAGATCGATGCCCATTTTTTCCCAGAGAGCACGGTGTTCCGAAGGGAAATCGGTGCCAACTACGCCAACCATACCGGTTTTGACGAAGAACGAAGCGGCAGCGCAGGCATAACTGACGGAGCCGCCGAGAATTTCAATCCGTTTTTCGCTAGGCGTTTCGATGGTGTCGATGCCGATGGAGCCGACGATAACCAGTTTGGGTGCGCTATTTTTTTTCATGAGATTACCGGCGGGGCGGACGAGGCGTCCCGACAATTTCCTGAATACGGACTTTAATTTCCTTCACTTCGGCAATACCCAGACTGTCCTGCATCCCTTCGCGAACACGGTTCTGAAGAGCCTGAGAGAATTCCGGGATGCGGACACCTGTCTGAACTTTCACATCCAGATCGACACTGATCGTGTCTTTTTCGGTGCGGATTTTCGGATCGATACCGACCACGGCACCGAAC
>Ga0247841_10002862_pt1 | contig 33255 bp, 33 predicted proteins | sample LaCruzMarch2015__2_FD_192410 | JGI IMG/M metagenome (GOLD analysis project Ga0247841, IMG submission 192410) | Freshwater microbial communities from meromictic Lake La Cruz, Castile-La Mancha, Spain - LaCruzMarch2015_18m | ecosystem: Environmental > Aquatic > Freshwater > Lake | place: Spain...
AGGCAAGAAGAAATGATGAAAATGCAGAAATTAAAATATACGAGATGGATAGCGATATTTCCTATTCAGCCTGTGGCACACCGTATTTTATTGGTTGCGAAATTGAGGATATTGCTGAGCTAACCCCAAGGGACGAAAGCTTTTTTAAGAAAAAATACAATGTAGATGTTTTTACAAGGCATAAGGTTTTAGATATAAACACAAATGAGAAGAAACTGACAGTTAAAAATTTATTGTCAAATGAAACATTTGAAGAAAGCTATGATAAATTAGTTATTGCGACAGGTGCAACATCAATTATTCCTAATATATTGGGCGCAAAAAACGAAAATGTTTTTTCCCTACGAAACATTTCACAAGCGAAACAAATTAAGAATTTTATAGACGAACATAAGCCAAAATCGGCAGTGATTATAGGCACTGGTTTTATTGGGCTTGAAATGGCAGAAAATTTAAAAAATCATGGCATTGATGTTACATTAGTCGAAAGGCTTAACCAAGTAACTCCATTTTTAGATGATGATATCGCTGTGTATGCAGAGGAATATTTGAGGAAAATGAAGCTTAAATTAGAGCTTGGCGAAACGGTTACCGAGCTTAGTGGTAACGAGGTAGTGCTGCAAAGTGGTAGAGTGATTAACGCTGATTTTGTGATTATGTCGATTGGTGTAAAGCCTAATGTAGAGCTTGCAGTTAAGGCTGGTGTGGAGCTTGGTGTTACAGGTGCAATTAAGGTTAATTCCAAAATGCAAACTAATATTGAAAATATTTATGCCTGTGGCGATTGTGCAGAAAGTTATTCGATTATAACTCGAAAACCGTTATACCGACCTCTTGGTTCAACTGCCAACAAAACGGGAAGGATAGTAGGCGATCAAATAACAGGTGGCACATTGGAATTTAAAGGTATACTTGGTACAGGAATTTTCAAAATTTTTGATATGACAGTTGCACAAACAGGACTTACCGAACACGAGGCGACTAAGCTTGGCTATGAAACAGTTGTGTGCCACAATATAAAGCCAGATAAACCAACATATTTTCACGGAAAAGAGATGGTTATAAAAGCTGTCGCAAATATGCAGTCGCAAAGACTACTTGGAGTACAGATTGTAGGCTTTGCAGGGGTGGACAAAAGGATTGATGTTTTTGCAACTGCCATAACCTTTGGTGCAAAGGTTTCTGATTTATTTCACTTAGACTTAGCCTATGCACCACCATTTTCCACCACGAAGGACCCTGTTATGTACACAGGAATGATACTTGATAATGCAATTAATAATGGTAGACGCCTTAAAAAAGCAAATGAACTGGAAAATACTATTATTATTGATGCAAGAAGTAAAAAGGATTATGACAACGGTCATATAGATGGTGCTGTTAATATATCACTTGAAGCATTAAGAGGCAAAGCAAATGATTTTGATAGTAATGCAACCCTTGTTACGTACTGCAACAAGGGTGTAACAGGCAATGCAGCACAAAATGTTATGCTGAATTTAGGTTTTAAGGAAACGTATAATTTATCAGGGGGCTATAAGCAATATTCAAAAAATATCAAGGAATAATACAAAGCTCGGTCTTTAAATATGTAAAGATAAAAATTCTTATAGAAAAAGGGGTTTGAGAGCATGTCGGCAAACCCCTTAAACTTTATTTAAAATACCTATTTAAAAGACCATCAAATGCCTTACCATGACGAGCTTCATCTTTGCACATTTCGTGAACTGTGTCATGTATTGCATCAAGGTTAAGTGCTTTTGCCCTTGTAGCAAGGTCTTTTTTTCCAGCAGTTGCACCATATTCAGCATCAACACGCATTTGTAAATTCGTTTTTGTATCAGCAACAAGAACCTCACCCAAAAGCTCTGCAAATTTCGAAGCATGCTCTGCCTCCTCAAAAGCAACTCTCTTATATGCTTCTGCAACCTCAGGATAACCCTCTCTATCTGCCTGTCTACTCATAGCAAGATACATACCGATTTCCATACATTCTCCATTAAAGTTAGCACGAAGGTCCGCCATAATATCTTCTGGTGTACCCTGTGCAACGCCTATTCTATGCTCATCTGCCCAAACTCGCTCTCCCGCCATTTCGCTGAATTTTGATGATAGTGCTGAACATATAGGACATTTCTCTGGTGGCATATCACCCTCGTGTATATAACCGCAAACTGCACAAACAAATTTTTTCATAATTAATCCTCCTTATATATTTTTTTATATTCTAATACTTTATCACATTATTTTAAAAAAGCAAAGCTTTTTTAAAGTATTACTATTAAACTATCTCACATTATTTTAAGAAGTAAAAAAGCGATTGCCCAATTTGGATCAATCGCTTTTTATTTAATTATTATGGTAGAAGTCTTCTTATTATGTTGTTATCAGTATCTGAAATATATACTGTTCCATTTCCATCAACTGCTATGCCTTTTGGCCAGTTAAGCCTTGCACTTGTTGCATCGCCACCGTTGCCTATATTACCTAAATATCCATCGCCTGCTATTGTAATGATAATATTTGTATCGCTAAATACTTTTCTAATTTTGTGGTTAGCAGAATCTGCTATATACATATTATCAGCAGCATCAATCGCTATGTCATTTGGGAAAAATAGTGACGCTTCGGTTGCTGGCTTGTTATCGCCTATTCCTTCTTCTGTTGCACTATTTGTTGGCAATCTGTCACTACCTGCAACAGTTGTTATTCTTCCTGATGATAGGTCAATTTTTCTTATTCTGTGGTTATCCATATCTGCTACGTATAGGTCGCCATTGCTATCGAATGCAAGACCTACTGGTCTGCGTAATGTAGCTGATGTTGCCTGCCCACCGTCACCTGAAAAGCTTCCTATGCCTGGTTGACCTGCTATGTTTGTTATTTGTCCATCTCTTGTAATTTTTCTTATAATATGGTTATTTGTATCTGCTACATAAATGTTACCAGAAAGGTCAACTGCTATACCTTGAGGTGCGTTAAACCTTGCATTAAGGGCAATTCCGCCACCGTTAGAATAGCCACCTGCTGAACCTATTTCAAGAACACCTGCAAGTGTTGTTAGGTTGCCATTATCATCTATCATTCTAATAATATGATGGTCGGTATCTAAGAAAAATACATATCGTCCACAAGGCCCTACAACAACATCCATAGGCTCATACATTCCTTGACCGTATGCTTTTCCCGTATAATTTGCTGGTGTGTAACCGTTTTCTATTCCATTACCAGTAATGGTTGACATTACGCCCCTTGTTGTAACCTTTCTTACTGTTCCACTTTTTTCATCTGCTATGTAAAGGTTACCACTTTCATCAACCGAAAGTCCACGTGTGCCGTAAACCTCACCGCTTGTTGCTAAGTGGTTACTTGGTGTAGCACTTCCTCTTTCACCATTAAAACCAGCAATTCCAGTTCCTGCATACGCATAGATTGTATAGCTTGTTGCAGCAAAATTTGGATTTGAAGGGTTACCAAAATTTATAACCGTACTGTCACAAACAGGGAACTGTGATGGTTCAGGGCTTGGTACTGGACTTGGTGTTGGGCTTGGTACTGGGCTTGGTACTGGACTTGGTACTGGACTTGGTACTGGGCTTGGCTCAGGGCTTGGCTCAGGGCTTGGCTCAGGACTTGGTACTGGTATTACCAAAATAACTCCTGCATCAATTGTATAATTATTTTCGTTTACATTTATCAATTCTGTTTTGCCAGTTGCAGGGATTGCATTACTATCATTATCAACATTTGCTCCATTACCTTGTATTGTAAAGTTATATGTTCCTTCTACATTAAACAAATTAAATTGAACGTAATAATTACCTTGCTCTAAACCTGTGAATAAATACTGTCCACCATTACTTGTAGTGGTTACGTTTAACAAAACATTGTTTTCATCATAAAGTACAACAGCAACTCCATCAAGACCTTGCTCTGAGTTATTTAAAACTCCATCACTATTAGTGTCTATCCAAACCTTATCACCAAGCTCGTATGTTGGTACTGGGCTTGGTACTGGACTTGGTACTGGGCTTGGTACTGGACTTGGTACTGGGCTTGGTACTGGGCTTGGACTTGGTGTTACAAATAAAGCAGGGTTAAATATAAATGATACGTGACTTACATCAGAGGGTTTTCCTTTTTTTGTAGGAGAAACTAAATTAGTATCACTACTATAATTATTAGAATATGTATAAAGGTTATATCCATCTCCACCTTTTACCACAAATGAATATAAAGCAACATTGCTATTCCAATTTGAAACTACTGTATATCCATCACCACTATTGCTGATAGTAACATTAACTACAATTATTCCATTTGGATCAACTTGCCCATCAGCGTTAAATTTAATTGAATAATTCCGAACTGCTCCACTATCGATTTTGTAATAAACATAACCATCTGGAACAAGTGTATCTAAATCATGGTTGTCATTGCCCTCATAATAAACAGGTTGTACATCTGGACCTGACACCATCGAAAAAGCAGGCATCAATGATGTGCATATCATTGTAAATAATAAAGCAAAAGTAATAAGTTTTTTCATAGTATTCATTCCCTTCAAATTTAAGAGTTTATATTTATAGTAACTTTTTATTTTATTCTATGATACAAATATATAACTTATAATTAAAGTAAGCAATACAAAATGCAGAATTAGTATTTAAAATGTAATATTTGGGTTATCACCCAGCATTAACTCGACAATATAATATTGTTGTGTTACAATATGCTAAGATACTAACAAAAGGAGTTTTATAATGAATCATACTAATGAATTAGGCGAGGAACGCATAGGTAAATTATTATTAAAATTTTCTGTCCCTGCAATAATAGGAATGGTAGTTAATGCACTATATGTAATAATAGACAGGATATTTGTAGGTCAAGGTGTTGGGCTGCTTGGTATATCTGCAACAACTGTTGCTTTTCCAGTATCCCTTGTTATTATGGCTTTTGGTATGCTAATAGGCTTTGGTTCAGCGGCCTCCATTTCCATAAAGCTTGGGCAAAAAAATAAAGACGAAGCCGAGCATATACTTGGCAACGCTTTAGTTCTTATCGTAATTTCATCTGCTTTTATAACCACTATTGGTCTAACCTTTGAAGACCCTATTCTCAGATTATTTGGTGCGAGCGCCGAGGTTCTTCCTCTTGCCAAGGAATTTGTAACCGTGCTTTTAATTGGTACTGTTATGCAAAATATTGGTTTTGGGCTTACAAGTGTTATTAGGGCAGAGGGCAACCCAAAAATGGCAATGATTACAATGCTAATAAGTGCAGGTCTTAATATTGCACTTAACCCATTATTTATTTTTGTTTTCCATATGGGGATTAGAGGCTCGGCACTTGCAACTGTGGTTGCCACCTCGGCTTCGTCAATTTGGATATTATTATACTTTACAGGTAAAAAAAGTTTACTTAAATTGCATATTAAAAACCTTAGTTTAGATATTAAAATAATAATGCAAATATTGTCTATTGGTATGTCTATGTTCCTAATGCAGGTAACTGCAAGCATTATTACAATACTTTTTAATAACAGCCTTAAAATGCATAGTGGAGATGTTGCTATTGCAGCATTTGGAATAATTAACAGCATTACACTCCTGATACTAATGCCTGTTTATGGAATAAACCAAGGTGCACAGCCTATTATTGGATTTAATTATGGTGCGAAAAACTATCATCGAGTAAAACAAACCTTAAAGCTTTCTATTATAAGCGCTACAATAGTAACTACGGTAGGTTTTGTTATCGTGCAATTATTTGCAAGGCAAATTTTAAGTATATTCAGTAGTGATGAGGAATTATTAAATATAGGTGCATATGGTATGAGGATATTCCTGTTGACGTTGCCAATTTTGGGCATACAAAGTACTGGATATTTCCAAGCAGTGGGAAAATCAACCATAGCTATCATTTTAAGCTTATCAAGGCAGGTAATATTTTTGCTTCCTGCTATATTTATTCTTCCTATTTATTATCATTTGACAGGTATATGGGTTGCAGAGTGTGTTGCAGACTTGCTTGCAACAGGTTTAGTTTTGGTTTTCTTAATTAGAGAATTGAAACAACTTAATAAGAAACAGCTTTTAATAGATGAAATAATTGATTAAATCAAAAAAACCACAATCTGTGGCTTTTTTTTGATTTAATACCCTCTAACAAAATATACAACAAATATAATTATTGCAATAGCAAATCTGTACCACATAAATATTGCAAAATTGTTTTTCTTTAAATATTTAAGTAAAAAGCCTATGCACCACACTCCAACTAATGCTGCTGTTATTGTGCCTATTAAAAACAGAGGGTTTAAAATATTATCTATTATGTCGCCAGCATGCCTAACTGCCGCCCCTGCAATTATCGGCGTTGCAAGTAGAAATGAGAATTTTGCTGCCGCTTCTCTTGTAAAGCCTAGGTATCTTCCAACTGTCATTGTAATACCTGAACGTGAAACACCCGGCATAAGTGCCAACGCTTGTGCAACCCCAACCCATAATGCCTGTTTCATTGTTATTTTTTCGAATGTTATGGCTTGCTTAGAATTTTTATCTATATAATATAAAATTACTCCCATTATGGCGAGGCCTACTGCTATAATTAAATATTGGTTTCTTACAAAGTCCTCAATAATCGGTTCTAACAAAAATCCAATTAATGCTCCTGGGATTGTTGCCATTACCAAATACCAAAACATTCTTCCGTCCTGCGTTTTTGAACCCTTTGTAATTCCTTGATAAACCAGCCTTAACCAATCCTTAAAGAAAAATATTACAACAGCAAGTAGAGTTCCTAAATGAAGTGCTACATCAAGTATTAAATCAAGATTCTCTATTTGCCAACCAAAAAGCCATTTAACAATTATAAGATGTGCCGAGCTTGATATTGGCAAAAATTCTCCTATCCCCTGTATAAATCCTAACACTATTGCAATAAACCACATAAATTAACCTCTTTTCTTTTTCTGCTATGTAAAATTATTATATCATCTTGAAAAAGAATTTTCAACATTTTATTGACTTGATGCTCCAAAAATCGCAACATTCTGATTATAAAGAGCAAACTCGCTTCCATTCCAGCTTAAAATATTTTGCACATAGCCTAACGAATCTGCATTATATCTTCCTGCTATTTTTTGATATGTTAAAAGCTCATACACGCCATTCGAGTCAAAATCCACAGGATACAAACCACTAAGTGGGTTTACAAATCCACTAATAGGCTCTTTTAGCTCGCCATTTTCATAATATATCTCGTTTAAATATTCACTATCCTTATAGGAAATATCAATAATGTATGTTGCATTATTTATTTTGCTAATAACTTCAACCTTGAAATTATCTAAATAATTAATTTCATATTGGTACTGTGCATTATATACTTCAAAATCAAATAATAATTTTGGCGCATTGCCAATAAATGAATATATGTAATAATACATAATTCCACCACTCCCACCCGAAGCAACGCCAATTAAAATGTCATTTATGCCGTCGCCAGTAAAATCACCCAGAAAAAGAGTAGGGTTATATCCTACGTTTTCTTTTAACTGTATGCTTTCAAAGCCACCCTTCAAGCCACCTTGTATTACAAGCGTGATGTTTTGAACAAATGGACTATCCATCGTCTTTTTGCCTGTTAAATATACATTGTCAGGCAACATATCACCATTTACATCTCCTCTTGCAAATGATACAATATTCTGGTATCCCATTCCTGTATTCTCATTCATTGAATTTACCTCCTAAATAATAGAACTTATTCTACTATCCTATGAAGTAAATTGGGGAATATTATGATTAATTTAAAAAACGGTGAAATACCTTTTGGTATTTCACCGTAATAAGAGTAGCATAGCTACTACATTTTTTAATTATCCCCATTGTGCCGTTTACTGGGCAGATTTACAACCTGCAATAGCAGGTGGGTGCTTCCTGTTCATTTATGGGTTTCCCAGATAAATCTGGGCGTACACGCAGAGAACAGAGGTTCAGCTCCCGTAAAAATTGTGTTGGTTATAAATATGCCGAAATCACGCACACCTCAGGGAAATTACTAAGCTTTAATTACAAGATGATTATACTATATTATGCACAAAAAATCAAGTAATATTCGAAACTTTTCTGTTTAAATTATTCAGCGAAATCGAAGTCATCCTCACAACGGATTTTGAATTCTTCAAAAACAGCCTCAACCTCAGCCTCATCCTCAACGATTTCAAGAGTTTCTTCTCCATCTTCAAGTTGAACAACCGTCATAACATAAACATCATTTTCATCTTGCTCATCTTCATAGTATTCCGTTAATACGAAATATGTTTTTCCGTTCATTTCGATAGTGTCAAGATGCTCGAAAAGAACTGCCTCGCCTGTTTCCTCGTCTGTAAGCTCAATTAGTCTGTCGTTTACTTCCTCGTTTAATTCTTCACTCATAATTCATCAACCTTTCAATTTATAATCTAAATAATTTTGCAGTATAATTGTAGCTGCAACTGTATCAATTATTGCTTTTCTTTTCGCACCACGAGTATTAGTTTCGTTAAGAGTGCGAATTGCACTAACGGTAGAAAGACGTTCATCCCAAGTTACAATTTCGCAATCAGTTTTGCTCTTTAAAAGCTCTACAAATGCAAGTGTGGCTTCGCCACGTTCTCCAATAGTATTGTTCATATTCTTTGGCAATCCAACAACAATTATACCAACTTGGAATTTCCCAGCGAACTCTAAAATTTTTTCAGCAATTTTTTCAGGATTCCTGTTGTGTATAGTTTCAACGCCCTGTGCCATAAAGCAAAGCTCGTCTGTAACGGCAACGCCAGTACGTGCAACCCCATAATCTATTCCTAACATTCTCACTTTTTAATCTCCTAACATCTCTTTCGGTTTTCAGTATAACATATTGTAAACGTGTACTGCAATAGTTTTTGGTAAATTTATTATAGAAAATATCAAATACACTTAAATCTTTATATAATACACATTTTTCATAGTAAAATATGGACAAACTTGTATTGCAGTTTTAGATATAACAAAACTGCACTCATACAAATGGGTGCAGTCTTGTTATTATTATCAAATTATTTGTTTAGTCTTGATTCAAGTGAAGCAAGTTGAGCTTCGATTTCTTTTGGAAGCTTGCTGAATTTTGCAAAGAATTCTTTTTGTCCTGCAACATCTTCCATCCAAACGTCTTTATCAACTTTTAATAGATCTGAAAGAACTTCATCGCTAATGTTAAGACCGTTAAGGTCTAAATCTGCCTTATTTGGTAGGTAACCGATTGCTGTTTCAATAGCTTCAACTTTGCCGTCGCAACGGTCAGTTATCCAGTTAAGAACACGCATATTGTCACCAAAACCTGGCCATATAAACTTGCCATTTTCGTTTGTTCTAAACCAGTTTACGTTAAATACTTTTGGAGGGTTAGGGATTTTCTTGCCCATTTCTAACCAGTGACCAAAATAGTCGCCCATATCGTAGCCACAGAATGGAATCATAGCCATTGGATCACGACGAACTACACCAACTTGACCTGCTGCTGCTGCTGTTGTTTCAGAAGCCATTGTAGCACCAACAAATACACCGTGGTTCCAGTCAAAACTCTCATATACAAGTGGAGCAGTTTTTGCACGTCTGCCACCAAATACAATAGCACTAATTGGCACGCCTTGTGGGTTTGAAAATTCGCTTGAAATACAAGGACATTGGATAGCAGGTGCTGTAAATCTTGAATTTGCATGAGCTGCAGCTGTTCCCTTTGCAGGTGTCCAGTCTTCGCCTAACCAGTCGATAGCATGCTCTGGAGCAGCTTCGTCATGACCTTCCCACCAAACTGTACCATCATCTTTAAGTGCAACATTTGTAAATATAGTATTGCTCATTGTTGTAGCAAGAGCATTGTAGTTTGTTTTTGAACTTGTACCAGGAGCAACACCGAAGAAGCCCGCCTCTGGGTTAATTGCCCATAAACGACCATCAGGCCCTGGACGTAACCAAGCAATATCGTCGCCTACTGTCCAAACTTTGTAGCCTTCTAATTCTTTTGGTGGAATAAGCATTGCAAGGTTAGTCTTACCGCACGCACTTGGGAAAGCAGCAGCGATGTATTTAACCTCACCTTGTGGATTTTCAAGGCCTAATATAAGCATATGTTCTGCCATCCAGCCCTCGTTTTTGCCAAGGTAGCTTGCAATTCTAAGTGCGAAACATTTTTTGCCAAGAAGAACATTTCCGCCGTAAGCAGAATTAATTGACCAAATTGTGTTGTCTTGTGGGAAATGTACAATGTATCTTTCTTCTGGGTTTACATCAGCTGTACAGTGTAGGCACTTTGTGAAATCACCATTTTCGCCGATTTCATCTATAGCAACTTGACCCATACGAGTCATTATGTTCATATTAAGAACAACATAAATACTGTCTGTAAGCTCGATACCAACCTTGCTAAAAGGTGATTTTGCAGGACCCATTATGAAAGGAATAACATACATAGTTCTGCCCTTCATTGAACCGTCAAATAATTTTGACATTTTTGCATACATTTGGTCTGGTTCCATCCAATTATTAGTTGGACCTGCTTCTTCTTTTGTGTTAGAACAGATAAATGTTCTATCCTCTACACGAGCAACGTCATTTTGTGCTGTTCTGTGTAGATAGCAGCCTGGAAGCTTATCTTGGTTTAGCGTAATAAGTGTTCCGTTTGCTACCGCCTGCTTTGTTAATTCGTCTAATTGTGCTTGTGAACCGTCAATCCAAACAACATTGTCTGGCTGTGTTAGGGCTTTCATTTCTTCAACCCAATTTAAAACTTTTGTGTTAGTAGTCATTTTTTTCCTCCTAAAATATATAAAGTTAATTTTTTTTGATTTGAACATACACTTATTACATTATACAGCATAATTCAACAAATGAAAAGCATTTAGTGAATTTTTTCACAAATTTGTATAAATTGACTAATATTTAACGTTTCGCCCCTTGCATTTTCGTTACCACATACTAAAAGTATAAGCTTACGCAGTTCGTCCTTAGGCATTTCAAATGCTGATGATAGTGCATTAACAAGTGTTTTACGACGTTGACCAAAAGCAGCTTTAATTACTTTGAAAAATTTATTCACATGTGAAACCTGTGGTTTTATATGGTTTTTAATATCAATTTTAATTATAGCAGATGTGACCTTTGGTGCAGGCATAAAGCATTCTGGTGGTACCAGTACTATAATTTCAGGAGTTGCGTAAAACTGTACAGCAACAGATAATGCACCATAATCTTTTGTATTAGCCTCGGCAACTATACGCTCGGCAACCTCTTTTTGTATCATAACGGTTATGGATTCAAGAGGCAGAGCTTCCTCTAAAAATTTCATTATTAGAGGCGTTGTAATATAGTAAGGCAAATTTGCAACAACCACAACTGGCATACCATTTAGGTGTTCGCTTATTATATCATTTAGGTTTAGCTTTAATGCATCGCCTTGAATTATCTCGACATTTTTATACGCAACAAAGGCTGTTTTTAGGTATTCAGCAATTTGACGGTCAAGCTCGATAGCGACAACCTTTCCAGCATTTTCAGCAAGCTCGGCTGTGAGTGTTCCTATGCCAGGTCCAATTTCAATTACACCATAGCCTTCATTAACACCACTTGCCTTTATTGTTTTTGCCAAAACTTCATCATCAATCAAAAAGTTTTGTCCAAGCGATTTATTAAATTTTAACCCACTATTGCCCATTATTTTCTTAATAACCTGTGGTGAGGTTAATTTCATAAGGATATCCCCCCTATTAAACATAATATCACACTTTTTGCAAAATTACAATTGGTTTTTTGCATTTTTAAAATAATTTATATAGTCCGCACCATATTTAACGCATTTTTTATTTTCCATATTTCCCAAGAGGTTTAATTCCTTTACAATTGTATTTTCTTTTGTTGATAAGCCAATATATACAAGCCAATTGGTGCTTTCGCTCACTTCGCCTAATATTGAAATTCCGATGCTCGATTTTGAAATTTCCCTTATGCTAACCGCCATTTCCTTTGCAGTTTCCTCATTTATAACCATTTTTGCATTATTTACATAGCCATAATTAAAAACTTTTTCAGAGCCTGCAACTGCATTAATCATTGATGATAACAGCCCACCTGTTAAAAATTCTGCTGTTGAAATGGTTAAGCTTTTTTCATTTAAAAGCTTTACTACTACCTCCTCTAAGCATTGTTTGTTTTCGGCATAGATATTATCACCTATTATTTTATAAATTTTTTCTTTTAGCTTATATGCCATTTTCTTCGCTTTATCAAAATTTTCAGCCTTTGCAGTAATTTTCAGATGCACCTCGCCTGTTTTTGCATAGGGTGCAAGGAGTGGATTCTGCCCTTCTTTCATATATTCTAAAAGCATACCTTCAAGGCTTGATTCCCCAATGCCCATCACTCTTAAAGTATGCTCATAAATTACTCCATTTTGGTTTTTAATAAAAAAGTTTTTTACTGTCTCGCTGCTTAGCATTGGAAGAGCTTCGACAGGTGGCCCTGGAAGCATTATTACTATTTTCCCATCCTTCTCAGTGATAGAACCAGGTGCAGTTCCATTATTATTTTCAATAATTACCGAATCCTTTGGGAAATAGGCTTGCTTAACATTGCTTTGGGTCATTGGTCTATTTAACTTTTTGAAAAAACCCTCTATTTTTGCCAAGCTTTCCTTGTGCAATTCCATATCAAGCCCAAATGCCTCTGCCACACTTTCCTTTGAAATATCATCATAGGTTGGCCCCAGCCCTCCTGTTGTAATAACTAATTCTGTGCGAGTGTGGGCATCTTTTATAGCATTTACAATTGTATTTTTATCATCAAGCACTGCTGTGTGGCGAAGGGTTTGAACTCCATAGCCTTTTAAAAAATTCGCTATGTATGGTGCATTTGTGTTTACTATATCGCCTGTTACTACCTCTGTACCAATTGCTATTATTTCACATTCCATAAAGTATCATTCCTTTATTTTTTTGTTATTTCTCCACTCTGTTGGGGAAAGCCCTGTTTTTATTTTAAATATTTTTGAAAAGCTAAGCTGGTCTTCATAGCCTATTGATTTAGCAATATTGCTTATAAGCATATCTGTGTTGCTTAACATTTCACAGGCATTTTCAATTTTAAATTTCAAAATAAATTCCTGTGGTGACATTTTAAAATTTTGCTTGAAGATTGAATAAAGATAGCTTCTGTCTAAATTCAGATATCGTGAAAGCTCTGAAATAGTAATTTTCCTCCAACTATTGAGGTTAATATATTCAATGACCTTTTGCAGATACAAATCCTTTGCTCTAACGATAGGCTCGCTTTTCAAGGAAGAATTTGCAATTAAAGTTGATAAAAACATATACATATAGCCTATTAGCTGAAGCTCGCATGAATCCTCTTTTTTTGTCTGGTTCACCACTTCTAAAAGTGAATCCTCAACAGCCTTAGGGTTTTGTGCGGTATATATCGGGCTATGTGATGAAAGCCCTGCTTTCCCAAGGTATCCCTTAGCTTTTATGCCATCAAAGGCAACCCAAGAATATATCCATGGATTATCGTTATCCGACTTATAAAAACTTACTTTATTAGGGGATATTAAAAATGCTTGCCCCTCATTTAGAGTGTACGTTTTGCCATTAACTTCAAAAATTCCAGTCCCTTGCATTATATAATGCAAAAGGTAATATGAACGTGCAGATGGCCCTTGTGAATGGTTTGGTGCACAGAATTCTACACCACATTGATATAGGTTTATATCTGATGAGTTTGTTTGCAGAATAAATTTATATTTATTCATACCTGCTCACTTCCTTTGTGGAATATTATATCACATTATGTAATATAAATGCAACATTACACCATATAGTTTTTTCTTAATAGTGATATAATTGTTATGTATTATAGAATAATAACACCATAAAGCGATATGTGTGTTATAAAAAAAGGAGCTTATTATGGCTGAATTACGTTATAATCCACTTACAAAAGACTGGGTGATGATTGCATCACACAGGCAAGGCAGACCACAAATGCCTAAGGACTGGTGTCCTTTTTGCCCAAGCTCAGGTAATGTACCTGACTATGACGTTTATAAATATGACAACGATTTCCCTGCATTATCGCAAAACCCTCCACAGCCTGATAATGTAAAAACAGACTTCTATCAAATGAGGGAGTCGTATGGTAAATGTGAGGTTATCCTGTATTCACCAGAGCATACTATTACTTTGCCAGAGCTTCCACAGGAACATATTCGCAAATTGGTTGATTTATGGGTTGAAAGATTTTCCGAAATTAAAAAAGACGAGAAAATTAAATACATATTTATATTTGAAAACCGTGGCGATGTTGTTGGTGTTACAATGCCTCACCCTCATGGGCAGATATATGGATATTCAAATATCCCTAAAAAGTTGGAATTAGAGCTTGAATCCTGCAAGGAATATTTTGACGAAAAAGGCAAATGTTTAATTTGCGATATGATAGACGACGAGGTAAAATATGAACAAAGAATTATTATAGAAAATGATGACTTCTACGCATTCCTGCCATTTTTCAGCGAATACCCATACGGAATGTATATCGCAAGCAAATCTCATAAGCAAACCATCGACCAGTTTACCGATAGCGAGCGTGATAACCTTGCTAAAATTATCAAAGAAACAACAGGTACTCTTGATAATTTATTTGGTTACGCTTTCCCATATATGATGTGTATGCATCAATCACCAGTAAACAGCGGCGACACGAGCAATTATTATCATTTTCATATTGAATTTTTCCCACCTATGCGTTCGGCAGACAAGCAAAAGTTTAATGCTTCAAGCGAAACAGGTGCGTGGGCTCATTGTAACCCTACTGCACCAGAGGAAAAGGCTGAGGAGCTTAGAGTGGCTTATAAAAAGTTTATGGAGGGTGAAGTTAAATGACAATAGCTGAATTAAAAGGAATGTTTTGCAAGATTTATGGTGGAGATGAAACTGATTTAAGAGCTTTCGCTTCCCCTGGGCGTGTTAATTTAATTGGCGAGCATACAGATTACAATGGAGGATTTGTTTTCCCCGCTGCACTAACTATGAAAACAACGATCATTGTACGCAAAAGAAATGATAACACAGTGCGACTTGCTGCTACTGATTTACCTGATAGGGTTACTATTGATGTGAATAAAATTGAAGATTACAAAGACCTTAATTGGGGCGATTATCAAGCAGGAGTAATTAGTGAATTACAAGCCGATGGTTATGAAATAGTTGGTTGTGATATGCTTTTTGATGATACAACACCACATGGTGGGGGACTTTCTTCCTCTGCTGCTATTGAGGTTGCTACTGCACTTACATTTGCAACTTTTTCAAATGAGGCAAAAGGAATAACTACTCCTGTTGATATGGTTGAAATTGCAAAGATAGGGCAACGTGCTGAAAACCATTATGTTGGTGTAAATTGTGGCATTATGGATCAATTTGCTTCTGCTATGGGCAAGAAGGACAATGTTATTTTCCTTAATTGCAAGGATTTGAGTTATCAATTAGTTCCACTTAAAATGGAAGGATATAAGCTTGTTATTGCTAATACTAATAAAAAAAGAAGCCTTGCAGATTCTAAATATAACGAAAGACGCTCGGAATGTGAAGCTGGACTTGAATTATTACGCATCGCTATGCCAGCAAAAACCTGTTTGGGCGATATTACTATTCTTGAATATAACGAGCATAAGAATTTGATAACAGATAGTACAATAGAAAAAAGAACACGCCACGTTATTGAGGAAGACGATAGAGTTATTCGCTCAATCTCGGCACTACAAAATAACGACGTTGCAGAGTTTGGTAGGTTAATGATTGCATCCCATAATTCCTTGCGTGATTTATACGAGGTAACAGGGGCTGAGCTTGACACTCTTGTAGAAGTTGCGCTTAAAATTGATGGAGTTATTGGCTCTCGTATGACAGGAGCAGGCTTTGGTGGCTGTACTGTTAGTATTGTTAAAGAGTCGGCAGTTGATAATTTTATCATGGAATGTGGCAAGGCTTATAAAGAAAAAATTGGATATGCTGCATCGTTTTATGTTTCTGAAATTGGCGATGGTGGAAAAGAATTGATATAATAAAATATTTAACCCCCTATGCGATTAACACATAGGGGGTTAATTTATTGAATTTTGAGTAAAATTTATGTCAGACAAGGCACAGGTTCTTTTGAAATACTTTTTGTATTCAAAATGGTTCTGTAACGAAGTATGGCGAAAATTTTACCAAAATTATATCTTAGAATACGTCGCAATAGGCGTTAATCTTATGCTCTACAAAATCAAGCCCAAGAACTTCATGCTCTCTTTTTACTCTAAGTCCATTAATTTTATCTGTAATACCAAAAGTTATATATGAAAGTAGCATTGCAGTTGCTGCACAAACAACAAAACCAAATGTTTGTACTAATAACATATGGACTCCGCCACCGTAAAAAAGTCCACCCTCTGTTGCAAATAGGCCTACACATATTGTGCCAAAGCCACCACAAACTCCGTGAAGACCTACAGCTCCAACTGGATCATCAACCTTTAATACATCTTCAACAAACTCTGCTGCAAAGATATACACTATTCCTGCAAGCACACCAATTATTATTCCACCTGTAAAGGTTATCATATGAGCGCCTGCTGTTACACCTACAAGACCTGCCAAAGCACCGTTTAGCACAACAAGTGCATCAACCTTGCCATATCTGAAATGTCCAAACAGCATTGATGAAACAGTAGAAGCACAACCTCCAAGCAATGTTACAAGAACCGCGTGGCTTGTATTAGGTGATGTTATATCAAGTGTTGAGCCACCATTAAAACCGAACCAGCCAAACCATAAAAGTAAAACACCAAGTGAGATAAATGGTATATTATGCCCTGGTATTGAAACATTTTTATTGCCCTTAGTTCTCCCATTCCTTCTTCCTACCATTTTTGCACCAATCAAAGCACAAAAGCCACCTACAACGTGTACTGCTGTTCCTCCGGCAAAATCTACAAAACCCATTTGAAATAAGAAGCCACCACCCCAAACCCAATGCCCTATAAGTGGGTAGATAAACGCTGTTCCTACTATTACAAAAATTATGTATGAACTGAATTTTGTACGTTCAGCCACAGCCCCAGACACGATAGTTGCACAGGTTGCAGCGAATATTGATTGATACAAAAAGTATGCGTTAAAGGCTACACCCGAAACAACTTCTGGTGTTCCTTTAATCATAAACCCTGTTGTGCCAATCGCTCCAAAGACATCTTTGCCATACATAATGGCATAGCCTACAAAGTAGAAGCATAAAACACCGAGAGCTATGGTTGCTATGTTCTTCATAATTATATTTACTGCATTTTTAGACTGTGTTGACCCAATCTCTACAAGTGCAAAGCCCGCGTGCATTATAAACACCAGTGTGCTTGCAATAATTACCCACATTGTGTTTACTACAAATGTTAAATCCATAATTAATTCCTCCTTGAATTAAAAAAATCGTTCTTATACTGCCTTTTCAGAATTGAAAAAGCAGTATAAGAACGACTTTGTCCTTATTTTGGTGCAAAAAGAATTTGCGACCACAAATTATTAAACATCAAAAAATTTGTGGCCACAAAAACATAATATCTATCAATGCCTCTTTGCAATTTTTTTAATGTAATTTATTATAGCTTGCCATTTCTTAAAATCGAGGCAGCTACCTCGGAAATTTTAATTCTTTTATCCATACTTAATTTTTGCATTGTTCTATAAGCCTTTTGCTCTGTAAAATCATAGTTATCTTGAAGAAATGCCTTTGCTTTATTAACTATCTTTCGCTCCTCCGTTGTCTTATCTACCACACTTGATTTATTTTTAACGCTTGCAATTTGTAAACCAAACCTTACTGCAAGCGAAATGGTATTTACAAGTATTAGTGGTTTTACGGGAAGCGTAACAGCATAAATATTGTCTTGGTCATCTATTCGTGATAAATTTGATAAGTGTGTTAAAATAATTACTGGTACTTGCATAGAAATTATATCTGCAGCTGAAAACGCCGTCATATCGGTTAATTTGTCATGAATAATCACTGCGTCTGGATAGTATTCTAAAGATTTTTTTATTGCCTCGTTTCCTGTTTTGCAACAATCCATAACTTCAAAATCATTTCTAACAAGCAGAGCCTTTACCTTAGTTGAAAATTCAATACTGCTTGAAACAATAATTACTCCACGCCTCGGCATAAAAATCAACCTTCTTAATATTTAGTTAGGTAAGAATCTACTTCCCACTGGTGAACCTTTGTGCGATAGCTATCCCATTCAACCTTTTTGGCTTCGATATACTTTTCAAACAAATGCTCTCCTAATGTTTCTTTTGTAAGTGTGTCTTGCTCCATAAGAGCAATCGCCTCTTCAAGACTTCCTGGAAGGCTTTCAATATTTTGTTCTTTTCTTTCCTGCGTTGTCATATTATATATATTTGAATCAGTTGGAGCTGGTGGTTTTAGTCCATTTTTAATACCATCAAGCCCTGCTGCAAGCGCAACAGCCAAAACAAGATATGGATTAGCAGCTGGATCAGGATTTCTAAGCTCTACACGTGTGCCTGCACCTCTTGAAGCTGGAATACGAATTAGAGGGCTACGGTTTTTGCACGACCATGCAATATATACAGGTGCTTCATAGCCTGGAACAAGCCTTTTATATGAGTTTACAATTGGGTTTGTAATAGCAGCAATTCCCTTTGCATGCTTTACAAGTCCTGCAATGTAGCTATATGCAATTTTGCTTAGACCAACTTCATCAGCTTGGTCATAGAAAGCATTTTTGCCATCTTTTGTTGATAATGACATATTAGTGTGCATTCCAGAACCATTAATTCCGAATATTGGCTTTGGCATAAAGGTTGCATGAAGTCCGTGGTGTTTTGCAATGGATCTTACAACTAATTTGAAGGTAACAATATTATCGGCAGCAGTTAGAGCATTTGCATATTTGAAATCAACCTCGTGCTGACCAATAGCAACCTCATGATGTGAAGCTTCAATTTCAAAGCCCATTTCTTCAAGAGCAAGAGAAATATCACGTCTGCAATTCTCGCCCATATCCATAGGACCTAAATCAAAATAGCCTGCATTGTCACTTGGGATAGTTGTAGCATTACCATTCTCATCAAGTTCAAAAAGGAAAAATTCACATTCTGGACCAACGTTAAAGGTATAGCCCATATCTGATGCTTCCTTTAAAGTTTTTTTCAAAATATATCTTGGGTCACCCTCAAAAGGCGTGCCATCTGTGTTATATACATCACAAATAAGCCTTGCAACCTTATTTTGCTGTGGACGCCAAGGGAAAATTACGAAAGTATCAAGGTCTGGCCTAAGATACATATCAGACTCTTCAATTCTAACAAAGCCGTCAATTGATGAACCATCGAACATACACTCATTGTCCAATGCCTTTTCAAGCTGACTTTCAGTAATTGCCACATTTTTCAGCACTCCGAAAATGTCTGTGAATTGAAGCCTAATAAACTTTACATCATTTTCCTTTACCATTTTCATTATTTCGTTCTTTGTTAAATGACCCATAATAAACCCCCCATTTTTGATAAAAAAAAGGCTGTTTTACATAGAGAAACCCCATATAAAACGCCTTTGTTTTAATATTAATACCTTGCCCAATATTCTCTTTTTAATAAATAAACTAATAATACAATATTTAATATACCATATATAGCTTTTCTTGTCAACGAATATTGCCGAATTTTTTATACTTTTTTCATATTCTGTAATATTACACAGTGATACAAGTGCTTTAAAACTAATTTTTGAAATTTCCATATTAATATTTTGCAATATTCTGTTAAAAACAAAAAGCGTGCCGAAAAATATCGGCACGCTTAATTGAATCGTTAGTATTATACTGCTGCTTCTCCACTTTCGCCTGTACGAATTCTAACTGCATCTTCAACGTTAGAGATAAAGATTTTGCCATCACCAACTTTGCCAGTCTTAGCAGCACTAACTAAAACATCAATTGCTTTATCGCAATCTATATCTTTTACAACCAATTCAAGCTTTATTTTATGCAAAAGGTTTAATTCATATGTTACGCCACGATACACTTCTTTGTGGCCTTTTTGCAAGCCACACCCTGTAACGGGGGTAACAGTCATACCATGAATCCCAAATTTATCAAGTGCATCCTTTACATCTTCAAGCTTTGAAGGCCTAATAATTGCTTCAATCTTTTTCATAATAACACCCTCCTAATTTTAGCTTTATATTGTCAATCCTTGTTGGTTATCAAGCTCTCTATAAGCGTTTTCTCCATGTGCCGCATAATCAAGCCCAACATTTTCTTCTTCATCTGTAACCCGAAGCTTAGTAAAGATACTAATAACTTTTAAGATTATGAACGAAACAATTGCAGAAAATGCAATAGTTGCTACTATACTGATAAGCTGAATTACTAATTGCTTTGGATTGCCATAGAATAAACCATCGGCACCTGCTGAATTTACAGCCTTTGTAGCAAATAGTCCTGTTGCTATACCACCCCAAATACCACCAATACCATGACATCCGAAAGCATCTAATGCGTCATCGTAGCCAAGTTTTGGTTTTAAATAACTAATAGCAAAGTAGCATATTGGACTAACTGCCAAACCAATTATTATTGATGCAAGAGGTGTTACAAAGCCTGCCCCCGGTGTGATTGCAACCAGTCCAACTACTGCACCTGTTGCTGCACCAATTATTGTTGGTTTGCCATGCCTTAACCATTCAAGTATAACCCACGAAAGAGTAGCCGATGCTGCTGCTGTATTAGTTGTAATAAACGCATTCACTGCTAAGTCATTTGCACCTAATGCACTTCCTGCATTAAATCCAAACCAACCAAACCAAAGAACACCTGCACCTAAAAGCACAAACGGAATGTTATGTGGAAGCATTGAAGCATGCCCATAACCTTTTCTTTTACCAATAACAAGTGCAGCAACAAGACCTGCAACACCTGAGCTTATGTGTACAACGTTACCACCTGCAAAGTCAAGTGCACCTAAGCCTGCAGCTCCCATCCAACCACCTACGCCCCATACCCAATGAGCAAGTGGGTCGTAAACAAATGTACTCCATAATAGCATAAAGATAATCGTAGGACCAAACTTCATTCTTTCAGCAAATGCACCAGATATAAGTGCAACTGTAATAATTGCAAACATCATTTGATACATTGCAAATAATTGATGAGGGATAGTTCCACTTAAACCTGTAACTCCACTTAAACCAACAAAGTCTAATGAACCAATTAAACCAAATTTGTCAGGTCCAAATGAAAGTGAATAGCCAAACAAAACCCATTGAATTGAAATAAGCGCGATAGCAACGAAAGAAGTCATCATTGTATTTAAAACGTTCTTTTGCCTTACCATTCCTCCATAGAAGAAAGCAAGTGCAGGGGTCATAAGAAATACAAGTGCTGTTGAAATTATTATAAACGTTGTATCCCCTGTGTCTAATGCTGGAACATCATCTGCAAAAGCAGTTATCGTTCCTAAAAGCGAACCCACCATAGTCATAATTGCAATAAATAAATTTTTCTTTTTCATACTAATACACCTCTTTAAAAATATTTTTACTCTGTCCAAAAGAAAAAAATAAACACAAAAGACCACTTAATTTGTTCGGCGCCGAACAAATTAGATGGCCTCAATGCCAATACAATAAATAGTTATTCACCTAAATTGTATCCAATGTTTAGTTTTTATAATTATATTATACTACATGTTTTGCAATTTGTAAACAAAAATTTTGCAAAAATTAAAATTTATTTTTTTAAAAGGCTATTTCTTAGTTATATACCTCTTTTAATACGCTTTTTAACTGCTCCGCAGACGCTAATAAAAGGGCTTGTTCTTCTTCGCTTATTTGAATGTCAACTTTTCTGTCTATACCGGAAGAATTGACAACACATGGCAAGCTTAGCGCTATGTCGTTAACTCCATATTCACCGTTTAACACAGTTGATACAGTTAAAACTGACTGTTCATTACCTATAATTGCACTTAAAATTCTAACCGTTCCCATTGCAATAGCATAGAATGTAGCACCTTTCAAAGAAATAATTTCAGCCCCAGCAGTTTTTGTTTCTTCAAATATTTTATTTCTTTCAGCCTCTGCAGCCTCCGGAGATGAATTATCTAAGAAATCATCAAAAGGTTTTCCTGCAATATTAGCTCTGCTCCATACAGGAACCTCGCTGTCTCCATGCTCACCAATAATTGAAGCGTGAACATTTCTAACGTCAATATTACAATGCTTGCTGATAAGATATTTAAACCTTGATGTATCAAGGGTTGTTCCTGTTCCAATAACTCTTTCAGGTGGCAAACCAGTTTCCTTTGTAAGCACATAGGTTATTATATCAACAGGGTTTGATACTACAAGTAATATTGGGTTTACGGCATATTTCATTATATTTTTAGCAATATCCTTTGCAATACTTACGTTAATTCTAGCTAAATCTAATCTTGTTTGTCCTGGCTTTCTGCCAAGCCCAGCAGTAATAATAATTACGTCTGCATCTTTGCAATCCGAGTAATCACCATCACGAATCATAATTTGTTTTACATAAGCGATACCATGGTTCATATCAAGTGCTTCGCCCTTAGCTTTTTCCCTATTAACGTCAATTAAAACTACCTCTGATGCAACATTGTTTAAAACTACTGTGTAGGCAATAGTCGCTCCAACATTACCTGCACCAATTACTACTACCTTACCTTTTAAATTATCTGTCAACATAATACTTGCCCCCTATTGTTTAAAAAAATTATGTTCTTAATCGTTTGTGAAAAAAAACACACATTACCACAATAATACCTTATATTTTTTTGTTTGTCAACAATTTATAATATTTTATTTTATTATTATTATAAACTAATGATATTTTCATCAAATATAGTTATATTTTTAAGGCCATTTTTGCAAACAACATATGTATTTTCATTTCCAACTGCACCAATTCCAGGAAGCACAAATTTTGGTTCTAAAGCAATCGTCATACCCTCTTTAATTAGCATTTTGTTCTTCTTTGAAAGCACAGGTGGTTCGTTAATTTCTAATCCCACGCCATGCCCCACAAATTTTGTTTGCTGAACATTGCCCATATAGTATTCAAATACATTATAGCTTTCAACAATAGATATTGCCTTTTCGTATAATTCGCCACAAGTTACGCCCTCTTTGCCAAAATAGGCTAATTCATTTAGGATTTCAATGTTTATTTGATGCAAATCATACGCTTTTTGTGGTATTTCACCAATTGAAAATACCCTTGTAATATCCGTAATATACCCTGTGAAATTACCACTCATATCTACCATTACGGTTATACCATCTTTTAGCCTTGTTCCATTAAGACCAACTGGAATTGAGGGGTGCATTCCCTCTCCACCTAATGCAAAATCGTATGGCGAAAGATTGTGTGCGTTATCCCCTGCAAGAACCGAGCCCATAAAAATTTCCATACTCGAGCCGAAAATTCTAAATACCCCTAAGTGACCTAAAAGACGTGCTTGTTTTTCAATCTCAGCAGAAAGCTCTAAATCAGTCATATTTGGTTTATATATTTCTTTAATTTTACTATAAAGCATGCTATGTTTTTTGGCACTCTCCATAAGCTGTTTAACTTCATAATCAGTCTTTATTGATCTAACCTGGCGAATTATGCTGCTAACTGGCTCTGCCTCTGGGAAAACCTTACTAAGCCTAAGCCACTCGCTTGCTGTAAGATAATCGTCCTCTAACATTATACGTTTAGGAAGTTCAAGCCCATCTTGTATGATAAATTCTATAATTTGCTCTGGCTTACGAATTACAAAAATATTTTCATTTTCGAAACTTGTCAGACGTTTAAGGAAAACACGAACCTCTCCATCTTGGGCTATATATAAATATCCATCGAATATTTTACCAGTCAAATAATATAAGTTGATTTTCGTGCTAATAAGGCAGGCATCAATATTTTGCTCATGCATTTTTTCGCACAATTTATTTCTTCGTAGCTTTAATTCATTTATCATATATACCTCCAAATTATTATAAAAGCTTAATCAAAACCTTATCTCTATTTGGTATAACATTTAAAAATAGCTCGTTTCCTTCTATTTTACAGCTTATCGATTCGCCACCTTGTATTGCTATTGCAGATTTAACATTTCTATCGATAGCTATTTTAATAGTAAGTGGATAATTAAATATTTCAGGATCTAATGTGTGTGTAACATTTAAAATAAGGCTGTTATCCTTTTTTTGGATTTCTATGTTTGCATCTTGTCGCTCTTGTATGTATTTTGTTGCGTCACTAAGCGTGGCTATCCACAATTCCTCTTTACCCGAAGCATATTTCATATGACCATCACAAATTTTATAGGTGGAAGGTTCCCAATCATCACCATCAATTCCATGCCATACCTCTATTAACCATTTGCTGTTTTTTATAGCACTATCAACCCATCTATTCATATCTTTTTCTTTTGTATTTGACACAACATATTGATAATTAAGCCTAAACCACTCATTCGCTGTTGGAGATAACGAATTATACCCCCGCTCACCATTTCTGGCTGAATAGTGATTTTGCTTTATTACTTCATCTGTTTTATCGCTTCTAAGTACAAAAGGGTTACACATACTAATTACCTGCTGACCTTGCAATTCTTTCTTTAACATTCTTTGTGCATCGTTTATTTCATAGTCAAGCTGCGAATCATCTGCATATGGTATCCTTGCGTGTGAATGGGTATGGTTTGCAATGTCAAGCCTATTATCTTTTAATAATGTTCTCCACTGTTCCCAAGTTGAAGTTATCCGAACGCTATTTTCGCCTGTCACAGTGCTTGTATTTACTGCTATCGTTCCTTTTATATCATACTTTTTAAATATTTCATTATATTTAACCACAGATTGGTATAAGCCATCATCTGATGTAAACGTCATAATTGCCTTTTTATTATTCAACACATCACAAATTGTTACTTGTGGGTCGGTCCTTTGTGGTTCAGTCGTTGCTGTTCCTACCATTATTACACATAATATTATAACTGCATATAATAAAACCCTTCTCATTTTAAACTCCATCCCTGCTATTTATACTTAATGTACCATTCTCTAATCTTAACTATTTCTTGTTCCGATAGCCTAGATTTAACTAAGGCTTTTATTTCTACAACATCATTCGATGTTAGCCCTTTTGATATTTTAGACTGTATTTGGGCAATCTCCCCTACCGAAAACTTTGACTTTACAAGGTTAATAGCTTGTGTTTTATCATCAAATGTTATTTCTTTTTTTTCTGGTTTGGGTGTTGCTTTTACTGCGTCAGTTGACTTTTGTATTTCATTGGTTTTATTTGTTGCATCATCTGTTTTTCGAGGTTCAGCACTTGCTATTGGAATTTCTGATAATTCAATTTTAGTTTGTGCTTCCTCTATTTTCTGCAAAATCCCTTGGTCAATACTTACAGAGCTTACAGAATCAATCAAGGTATTCATCGCTTTATTGCCAAAATAATCAACACCTATAAAGAAAGCAACAGATGCTACCATTAAAACTGATACTGTTATTATAATAATTTTTTTCATTTTAAGCTCCATTCCTGCTAACGTGCGAAATGAATTCGCCCTTGCATGAACAAAAATTTCAAATGAAATTTTTTATGGGCTTAAATTCAATTTATTGCACGTGCAAATTATTTTTCTTTCATTCCTGAACATATTTAAAAGATTTTCAACACCTTTATTATACTATAATTATAGCCTTTACACAAGTTAAATAAATGACTTTTTTATGTTGAATTTTTTGGAGTTTAGTTGTAAAATGGTGTAACGACATTAAACGTGGAGGATATATGGATAAATTTTTAGAGAGCGACCTTTATAACCCTATTTGTGAATATCTATTGCAAAATGGTTATAGTGTACAAGGTGAGGTTAAGGACTGTGATATAACTGCTATAAAAGACAATGAGCTTATTATTATTGAATTAAAAAAGGGTTTTACAATTGACCTTATTTTTCAAGCAATTAAAAGGCAGAAGTCTGCTGATGGGGTATATGTTGCAATACCTCGCCCTAAAAATGGCTATAAATCAAGGCGTTGGAAGGAAACTGTTGGGCTTGTGCGTCGCTTAGATCTTGGGCTTATTGTTGTTGCTTTTACAAAGGCAAAGCCTATTGTTGAGGTTGCAGTTCACCCCTCCGAATTTGTTCCACAAAAAAGCAAAAGCAATAAGCGGATTGCTATAATAAAGGAGCATAATGCAAGAACAGGGAACCACAACAAGGGTGGCGTTACACGAACAAAGCTTATGTCTGCTTATCGTGAAATGGCAATACATATTGCTGTTATTATTGATGCAAAAGGGGAATTAACACCAAAGGCTTTAAAGGAGCTTGGTGCAAGCGAAAAGGCAGGAAGTATTCTTTCTAAAAATTATTACAAATGGTTCGAAAAAACAGAAAGCAAGTGCTACCGCCTGTCAGAAACAGGTTTAATAGCACTTGCTGAATATACTGAATTGGTAGAATACTATAGAAATTTATTCTAAAATATACACCTTTGCTGTTCGTCTTCCAAACTGCTTTGCCTCGGAATTAGATGACATAAACAAATCTATCTTGTTGCCTTTTATTGCACCACCTGTGTCTGCCGCTACTGCGTTGCCATATGTCCACGAACCGTCTGCCGATTCAATATACAGCCTTGAACCAAGTGGTATAACCCTTGGGTCGACAGCAACTGTACCTTTTTGAACCATCGAGCCTGTGGCAGTCCTGCCATAGCCTCTGTCGCCTGGTCTTTTTCCTGTGCTTTGATAGCTAAGGTCATAGGCAGATGCAGAAACCTGAATTACTGCCTTGTATCTAAGCTCCACACCACGAGATACTTTTACTCCGCTGTGATATGTTATCGCTGCAACCTTTGGTATGTTTGGAACACCATATTCTATTATTTTGTCAATAGGCTTTGTTTTAACTGTTTTTGATATTAATTCACGGCTAATTTGCACGCCATTTTCATAACATACATTATATGCCTTTTCAGCCACACCATCTAACCCCTCACGAGTGACCTTTGTTTGTCCCTCTTTAAGCTTAGTAGTTGGTTTTTTAATTGTCTTAAATGGAATAGGTGATTCTTCTTTTATGATTTCTTGACTTAAACGAATGATATTAATTACCATATTTTCGGTAATTTCATCGTTAAGTGCCACATTTAACTGCGTACCTTCACCAATTTTTATTCCTGCTTGGTCCAGTACCTCTTCAACCGTTCTTTTTGCAGTTAGCTTGTCAAAGGTATTTTCCCCATCAATTATCTTGATGTTTTTAGCTCTGGTGATGATTATTTTCGCTCCGTCAGATATTTTTTCATCTAACCTTGGACTAATTTCATCTGCCTCGCCGAGTACGATTCCTTTTTCCGCCAAAACTTCAACTGTTACGTTTGCGTACGTTGTAAAGCTAATTTCATTTACTCCGTCCACAATGCTAACCTGTTTTGACATTGCGTAAACCATTCCACTGAAAGTTAATGCGCCAACCATTATTACAGAAATTGCAATAATAATTAAGCGCCAACTAGGGTGTGGCTTACCATCTTTGTCTATCAGTCGCATACTTACCTCCTAAATTGTTCGGAGTTGGGCTAAAAATATTTTATTGCGTGTAACCCAAATCCTTTTTTGAGGCGAAAACTTTGCCTCAATAACATTATATCCAATTTCTGCAAAAATATGCAAAAATTGGACATAAAAATTATCTCTTGGAGAACTGTGGCGCACGTCTTGCTGCTTTAAGTCCATATTTTTTACGTTCTTTCATACGTGGATCACGTGTTAAGAACCCACTCTTTTTAAGAATTGGTCTATGCTCTGCATCTACTTCTAATAATGCACGAGCGATACCGTGGCGAATTGCACCAGCTTGACCTGTTACTCCACCACCAACAACAGTTGACACTATATCAAATGAACCTGTTGTTTGTGTTACTTCAAGCGGTTGACGAACGATTAACTTTAATGTCTCCAGACCAAAGTAGTCGTCTATTTCACGCTTGTTTATAGTAATATTTCCAGTACCTGGGATAAGACGTACTCTCGCAATTGATTTCTTTCTTCTTCCTGTACCATAGTATGATATACCAGCCATTTAATTCACCTCTCTACTTAATTTCTCTGTCCCATATTACTGGGTTTTGAGCTTCGTGCTTGTGGTCTGCATCTTTATAAATGTGAAGTTTGCGAAGTGCAGCTCTTCCAAGCGTGTTGTGTGGTAACATTCCCCAAACAGCAAGTTCCATAGCTTTTTCTGAACGGTTTGCCATTAGGTCACGATATTTTATAGCTTTCATTCCGCCAATATAACCTGTGTGGCGATACCACATTTTTTGATCGAGCTTATTACCAGTTAATACTGCTTGGTCTGCATTAATTATAATTACAAACTCTCCGCAATCCGTATGTGGTGTGAAAGTTGGCTTGTGTTTGCCACGAAGTATTGTTGCTGCAACAGTTGCTACTCTTCCAAGTGGTTTGCCAGCAGCATCTATTACATACCATTTTCTTTCAAGCTCAGTTGCCTTTGCCATATATGTGCTCATATTCCTACCTCCTTTTCTTACTTAACCCTTGTAATTTTAATCCATATTTAAACTATTGTCAAGTGTTTTTTTCAAATTTTTAATTTATATTTTCAAAGCTTTGTTTTTCGGCGTTATTCTGCTGTTTACTCTTTAATGCTAAGTTATCATTTCACATTTATTTGTGTTATAATGTCGATATGAAAAAAATTACAAGTGCCACAAGGCGCGCAATTAACGATTTTAATATGATTGAAGATGGCGATTGTATTGCTGTTGGTGTGTCTGGGGGAAAGGATAGCTTAACGCTACTTACTGCCCTTGCCTCGCTTCGCAATTACTTGCCACAAAAGTTTACTCTTAAAGCTCTTACCCTCGAAATGGGCTTTGAGGGCTGTTCAACTGCCGATATTGCAGCTTATTGTGAAAAAATTGGCGTTGAATACATTACTAAGGAGACCGAAATAGCCAAAATAATATTTGATATTAGGAAGGAGAAAAATCCTTGTTCGCTTTGTGCTAAAATGCGTCGTGGTGCATTGCACGAACTTGCAGTTTTGCATGGCTGTAACAAGGTTGCACTTGGGCATCATTTTGATGACGTTATTGAAACATTCTTTTTATCTCTGTTTTACGAGGGCAGAATTAGCTGTTTTAACGCTGTTTCATATCTTGATAGGGTTAATGTTACTCTTATTCGTCCTTTGCTTTATGTTGAGGAAAAAGATATTATAAGCTTTGCTCGTCGCACAAATCTTCCTATTATGCACAACCCTTGTCCTGCTGACAAACACACCAAACGTGAGTATATTAAACAACTGCTTCATAGCTTGGAAATAGAAAATAAAGATTTGAGAAAACGTGTTTTTACAGCAGTGAAAAATGGTTTATTATTATCCAACCCCGATTTTTAAAATTGGGGCGTTTTTTTGCTTTACTTTTAGTGTATTTTTTGGTAAACTTATTATAATATATAAGGAGGTTAGTATATGAAAGTTACAAAAGCTATTATTCCTGCTGCGGGTCTTGGCACTCGTTTTTTACCTGCAACTAAGGCACAACCAAAGGAAATGCTTCCTATTGTTGATAAGCCTACCATTCAATACATTGTAGAGGAGGCTGTAGCTTCTGGAATTGAAGACATTATTATTGTAACAGGAAGAAGCAAGCGTGCTATCGAGGACCATTTCGATAAGTCCTATGAATTAGAGAGTGAGCTTGAAAAGGGTGGCAAGGATGAGCTTTTAGAGCTTGTTCGTGATATTTCTAATATGGTAAATATTCATTATATTCGCCAAAAAGAGCCAAAAGGATTAGGTCATGCTATACTTTGTGCCAAAACTTTTATTGGCAATGAGCCATTTGCTGTACTTTTGGGTGACGATATTGTTGATGCAGAGCCACCTTGTCTTTCGCAGATGATTGATGTCTTCGATATATATAACACCTCCATTTTAGGTGTTCAGCACGTTGAACAAAGCGAAGTAAACAAATACGGTATTGTTGATTGTGAAATAGATGCAAATAAAATATACAAGGTTCGTGATTTGGTTGAAAAACCAGCCATAGATAAAGCCCCAAGCAATATTGCAATATTGGGCAGATATATAATCACTCCTACTATATTTGATATTTTAGAAAAGACTACCCCTGGTGCTGGTGGTGAAATTCAACTTACTGATGCGCTTAAAGTTCTTGCAAAGGAAGAGCCTATGTATGCTTATGACTTTACTGGCAGACGTTATGATGTTGGTAACCGTATGGGCTTTTTAGAGGCAACTGTTGAATTTGCCCTAAAACGTGATGATTTACATAATGATTTCTTAAACTATTTGCAAAAGATAATAGAAAAGGAAAATCGTTAATATTGTTAATATTATATATGGAGGAATTTTATGCCTAAGTACAAAAGAGTAATTATTAAAATTAGTGGCGAGGCTTTGGCTGGTGAAAAGGGCTTTGGACTTAACGAGGACACTATTGGTGCTATTTCTGACCAAATTAAAATTTGTCTTGACCTTGGCGTTCAAATAGCTATTGTTTGTGGTGGCGGTAATTTTTGGCGTGGCAGAAGTGGTAAACATATGGACAGAACTCGTGCCGACCATATGGGTATGCTTGCCACTGTTATAAACGCTCTTGCTCTTCAAGATTCACTTGAACAACGTGGTGTTCCCACTCGTGTTCAAACTGCTATTGAAATGAAATCAATTGCAGAGCCATACATACGAGGTAGAGCTATGCGTCATCTTGAAAAATCTCGTGTTGTTATTTTTGCTTGTGGCTCTGGTAACCCTTATTTTTCAACAGATACTGCTGCTGCTCTTCGTGCAGCTGAAATTGATGCAGATGTTATTCTTCTTGCTAAAAAGGTTGACGGCGTGTATGATAGCGACCCACACGTAAATTCAAGTGCAATTAAATTTGACTCTTTGAAATACCTTGATGTTTTAAATAAAGGCCTTGGAGTTATGGATTCTACTGCGACTTCACTTTGTATGGACAATAAAATTCCTATTCTTGTTTTTGGACTTGATAAGCCAGAAAATATAACTCGTGCAGTTCGTGGCGAACAAATTGGTACAATAGTAAGATAATAAAATAGTTGCAAAGCAACAAATGGAGGATTTTTTATGAAACAACAAATTGCAGAATTTGGTGCAAAAATGGACAAATCAATAAATTTTTATTACGACGATCTTAATTCTATTCGTGCAGGTCGTGCTAACCCTGCTGTTTTAGATAAGGTTAGTGTGGATTATTATGGCGTGCCTACTCCCCTTACACAAATAGGTAATATTTCAGTTCCAGAGGCACACACCCTTATTATTCAACCATGGGACGCAAGTATTTTAAGTGAGATTGAAAAGGCAATTAACAAATCAGATATTGGCATTAATCCACAAAGTGATGGAAAGGTTATTCGCCTTAATTTCCCTTCACTTACCGAGGATCGTAGGCGTGATATTGCTAAATCACTTCACAAAAAATCAGAAGAAGCTAAGGTTCATATTCGTTCTATTAGGCGTGATGCTATTGAATTTTTCAAGGCACAAAAGAAAAATAGCGAAATTACAGAGGACGATTTAAAGACAGTTGAGGTTGATGTTCAAAAGCTTACTGATAACAAAATAAAAGAAATAGAATCAATTCTTGCCAAAAAAGAGAAAGAAATTTTAGAGGTTTAATTGATGGGTTTTTTAAAGTTTTTTCAAAAGAAAAGTGTGCGTGGGATAGATTTAAACAATCTTCCCTCGCACATTGGCATTATTATGGATGGCAATGGCAGGTGGTCTAAAAAGCGTGGCCTGCCACGAAATGTAGGGCATAGGGCTGGGGCACAGGTGCTTAAAAACATCACCCTATACTGTGATAAAATTGGCATAAAGGTAATTACTGCCTACGCATTTTCTACTGAAAATTGGAAACGTCCACAAGCTGAGATTGATGCACTTATGAAACTTTTGCTTGAATATCTTTCAAATGCAGAGCGTGACCTTGGGGGCAAAAATGTTGTAATTAGAATTATTGGCGACCGCACTCCCCTTTCTGACGATATGAAGGAGCAAATAATTGCAACAGAAAAATTAACAGAAAATAATACTGGAACGATACTTAACATAGCAATAAATTATGGTGGACGGCACGAAATTGTTTGCGCTGTGCGTGACATTGTAAACAGCAAAATTCCTGCAAACGAAATTGATGAGGACACTATTAACAATCACCTTTACACAGCTAATATGCCAGAGCTTGATTTTATCATAAGACCAAGTGGTGAAATGCGTTTGTCAAATTTCTTGCTTTGGCAATCGGCGTATGCAGAATTTTGGTTTGATAATGTTTTGTGGCCTGATTTTAACGAGAAATATTTGAACAAGGCAATTTGTGAATATCAAAATAGAAATAGGCGGTATGGGGGGATATAAGCTATGCAACAACGGGTAATTTCAAGCATTATTGGGATAATGCTACTTATTATTGTTCTTGCTTCTGGAAAGACATTTATAAATATCGGCATTGCATTAATTGCCTTTGCCGCTCTGCTTGAACTTTATTCTGCTGTTGGTCTTGCTAAGTATTTACCTCTGCAAACCTTAGGTCTTGCTGCCTCTTTTGCTTTTACATATGCAAATTCATCAGACAGCAATTTACTAATGCCTGTACTTTATGTATATATTATACTTTTATTTTTACTTTATATGATGAAAAGCAATTCATTAAAGCTTAGTGATATTTCTAAAATGTTTTTCATAACGGTTTATGTGTGTTTTTTCATAGGACACATTGTTTTTATTCGAAAAATGCCTTATGGTCAATACCTTATTTGCATAGTTTTTTTAAGTGCCTTTCTTACTGATACATTTGCTTTTCTTGCTGGAAAATTCCTTGGCAAGCACAAGCTTTGTCCAGAAATTAGTCCTAAAAAGACGATTGAGGGTGCTATTGGTGGGGTAATAGGAAGTGCTATCGGGGTTTTGCTTTACGGAGTTATTTTGCAATTTGTATTTCATTTTCAGGTTAATTACATATTATTAGCCTTTCTTGGTGTTTTCAGCTCTGTTATGGCACA
>Ga0247841_10002863_pt1 | contig 33246 bp, 20 predicted proteins | sample LaCruzMarch2015__2_FD_192410 | JGI IMG/M metagenome (GOLD analysis project Ga0247841, IMG submission 192410) | Freshwater microbial communities from meromictic Lake La Cruz, Castile-La Mancha, Spain - LaCruzMarch2015_18m | ecosystem: Environmental > Aquatic > Freshwater > Lake | place: Spain...
TATTATCATAAATAATAATTAAAATTACTATACTAATAATATTTTTGTTTTTATAAATTAATACTGAGAGTACATTTCTTAAATTTTGAAAAAAAATAAAATTTTACTTTAAAGTAAAAAATGAAAAAATAATAAAAAACCTAAAATGTACTCTTCCTTATAAATTTTAAAATAAGATTAAAATGATATAAAAATATTATAAATATATTAATATAAAAATGATATATAAAAAAATAATATTAGTATTATTATTTATATTAAATACAAATGGTTATACGATGTCATTATTAAAATTAAGATGTAATAATGATTATTTATCAAAATTAACATCAACGAATACATTAAAGATAAATACAAATGATGGAATGGTGTATAAAAACCGCGAACCAATAGAACATATAACATTTGATAAATTTTTTATCAAAGCAGTAAATAAGAATATTAAGAAGGTATTGGTGCCGGTAACAATGGATCGTATATTATTTGAATATAATGATAATACTGAAAAACATATATTATATGATAAAGAGAAGGAAATAAGAAAGGTATTAGCGATAATTGAATTAGTAGGAGATGTTAAAATTATAACAGTAAGTGATGTATATAATGTATTTGAATCAATATATAGTAAATATTATAGTACAAAAGCGATATAAATAAAAATATAAATAAAAATATAAATAAATATTAAATGGATGATTTATTAACAATAGATGGGTCAAATATATCGGAAGTAGCAAAATTTACATCATCAGATATAAATGATTGTTATATATCATTAAATCCAAATAATGATATAAGAAATGGAGGAATAATAGGAGCAACATCAAATAGTGTATATATAGGAAAAAAAGTAAATAATGAAATAATAAAAATAATAAATGTGGAGAATGGAAATATAGAATGTAATGGGAATATAATATGTAATAATACAAGTACATTTAATATAATAAATACATCAAATATAAATACAAATATATTAAAATTAGAAGGTTGGAATAATTTATTAAATAGTTATAATGGAATAAAATATATAAATCCATATATATTAAATTTAAAAATAGAGAATAATCAAATAATAAATGGAAGTAATATAATAGTAAATTTAAAATCAATATCAGAAGTATATAATTATAATAATAATACAAATATATTTACAACACCAATAAATGGTATATATGGAATAAATTTAATATTAAATACAAATAATAATAATGCGATATATTGGATAAATAAATCATTAAATATAACAGATATATATAATAATCGCATAGGAGTACAAACAAATAATAATGCAATAAGTATAACAACACAATTAAATAAGAATGAAATGATAGCATTTTATATATCAACAGAAACAGAAACCATAATAAGTAATAGTAGTATAGCATCAATATTATTAATACAGGAATTATTGTAAAAATTGTAATAAAATAATAGAAGCTTTAGTAATAAATCCATTATATTCTTTTTTAATATTACCAGTACAACCAAAAGAACAAGAACTATATTGATTACATTTAATAATTAATTGAATACAGCAATTGGTTGAATTAGTTAAACAATATTTAACATTATTAATATTAATCCAAAAAGTTGAAATAGTATCAGAAACCGCTAAAAAATTAAAAGAATAAATACCATTATAAGGTATATATAATATATTATAAAAATATAAAGGAGAATTAATAATAAAAGTGATATTATTAATATTATTATTAATATTATTATTTAAAGTAAATTTTAAATGAATAGGATTAGTAATAATACATTTAGATATAGAAATATTAGAATAGCAATTAATAATAGTAGCATTAATAGTATTAGTAGAATAAAGATTAAAAGGAATAGGATTATAATTAATTTTAAAATTAATATTATTAGTAAAAATAATAGAATTATCATAAGTTGAATTAAAAAGGGAAGTAAAATATAAAACATTACTAAAACCAAAATTAAAATTATTTTTAAAATTAATAAAAACATTAGGATTTAAGGAAATAAAAGAGGAACAGAAATTGGAAGTTGAGAAATAATCAAACGAATCATTAATACAAATAGACATTACTTATTTTCTAATTTTTTTATTTTTTCAGAAAGTTCTTTAATTGCTTCAATTAATAAACCAACTAAATTACCATAAGCAATAGATTTACCAGTTAAATCAGAATTAGTAATAACTTCAGGAATAATTTTTTCAACATCTTGAGCGATTAATCCAATATATCTTTTATCATTATTAATATCATTTCTATTAAAATAAACACCTGATAATTTTTCAACTTTATTTAAAGCATTATCAATAGGAGAAATATTATATTTAAATTTTTCATCAGAAAGAGCAGTAATATCACCCGATGCATAAATATTACCATAAACTTTAAGCATAAAATTAGGGTCAGGTGTATTATATCCAATTAAAACATTACTCATAGAATAAATAGAATTAAAAGTAGAAATATTAGACCAACCGGAAGGGGAAACATAAGGTAAAGAATTATTAAAAATATTACCAGTAAAATTAATATCACCGTTAATATCTAAAGAATAATTTGGATTATTATTAATATAATTAATACCTAATTTATTATTAAACCATAATAAATTAGATGTAGTATAAATATTATTAGTACCATTACCAATTAAAACATTACCCGTAGGAATATTATTTAAACCAGTACCGCCATTGCTAGTATATAAAACTCCAGTAATATTACTTAAATTAACACCAATAATATTAGAACCATTAGCATTAATAGTATTAGTAGTAATACTATTAGTATTAATAGAACCATTAACATTAAAAATAGTAGCTGAATTATTCCAAGAAATATTAGGAGAAGTACCAATATTATTAACACCTCCAAATAATAATTGTCCAATTGGAATATTATTAATACCAAGACCACCGTTAGTAATACCAACAATGCCTTTAATATTGCTAGCAATAATATTAGAAGTAAAAGTAGCATCACCAATAAAATAATTAGCAAGAATACTATTAGTAGTAATAGACCCATTAATAATTAAATTAGAAGTAAAATTATTCCATAATAAATTAGAAGAAGTAATAATATTATTATTATTATTACCAAATAATAAAGTACCCGATGCGATATTAGAAACACCTAAACCTCCATTATTAACATTAATAATACCTTTAATATTACTAGCAATAATATTAGAAGTAAAAGTAGCATCACCAATAAAATAATTAGCTAGAATACTATTAGTAGTAATAGAACCATTAACAATTAAATTAGAAGTAAAATTATTCCATAATAAATTAGAAGAAGTAATAATACTATTATTATCATTACCAATTAATAAAGTACCTGATGCGATATTAGAAACGCCAAGACCACCATTATTAATATTAATAATACCAGCAATATTAGAAGAAACAATATTACTAATTAAAGACCCATCCCCAATAAAATAGTTAGCAATATTATTAATAGAATTAATAGAACCAGTAACAATTAAATTAGAAGTAGTATTATTCCAATATAAATTAGAAGAATATAATAAAGAACTATTATTATTACCAATTAAAATATTACCAAGAGGAATACTAGAAGAACCTGTACCACCATTAGCAACATTAATAACTTCTTTAATATTATTATTAATAACAAATTTAGAAGTACAAACAAAATTAGCAACAGTTAAAGTACCAGTTACAGTAATATTTACTAAAAGTAAAGTTTTAGAAACTAAATCATATTTAAAATCAGTAGTAGTAATAATTGGATTATAACCATTACCAATTAAAATTTGACCAGCACCAATAACATTTAAGCCAGTACCACCATTTTGAATAGGAATATTACCACTTAAATTAGTAATAGAAATATTAGTAATTTTAGAACCATCGCCAATAAAATGAGAATAAATATTAGAAGAATATAAATTTCCATACATATATAAATGATTATTAGTTAAATAAAGAGCAGGAGATGAAGTAATAGTATAATTATTAGCACCGATAATAAAATTACCAGCATTAATAAAAAGATCACCAATACCACCATTAGTAATAGTTATTTTTCCATTAATATTATTAGCATTAATATTAGTAATACAAGAACCATCGCCAATAATATTACAAGAATATAATGAACCACAAATAATTAAATTACAAGTTCTATTATCCCAAATTAAATTACTAGTAGTTAAAATATTATTACCATTACCGACCATTAATTGAGCATTATTAATATTATTAAGACCAGTACCGCCATTAATAATATTTAAGATACCATTAATATTAGTAGCTGTTAAATTACTAATATTAGTACCATCACCAAATAAATAATGAGAATAAATATTAGAAGCAATAATATTACCAGAAACATTTAAATTAGAATTATAAATATCCCAAACTAATTTTTTAGAAGTAGCAATAGAATTAAAATTATTACCATATAAAATATTACCAGTAGGAATATTATTAATACCTAAACCACCTTTAGCATGATCAAGAAGCCCATAAACATTATTTAAATTAATATTAGTGATATTATAACCATTACCATAAAAGAAATTAGCATAATTATGAATAGCATTAATAGTACCATTAATAATTAAATTAGAAGTATAATCAATCCATAAAAAATTAGAAGAAACATTCATATTACTGGAAGAAAACCCAAACGGAATTTGACCAAAATTAATATTAGAAACACCTAATCCACCATATTTTAAACTTAAAATAGAATTATTTTTAATTTTAGATAAATCAACATTAGTATTTAAATTTGAACATATAATATCGCCATTAATAGTTAAAATATTTAAATCATTATCCCATACTAAATTAGAAGAGAACGAAATAGAATTACTATTATTAAAAAATATAGAATTAATATAATTAGAAGTCGAAATATTATTTAATTGTATATTATTAATATTAAGACCATCAGCATATAAAAAATCAGTATTTAAAGAATTAATAAAAGTGGAACCATAAAATGAAGTATCATAATTATGATTAAAAATATTAGAACCAAAAGTTAAAGCACCATTATTAGTATATAATAAAGTTTTATTATAATAAAAATTAAATAATAAAATATCAGAAACGGAATAATTATCATTAATATAATTACTTAAAATGCTTAAAACATTAAAAAATCCATTATAAGATAAATCAAAATAATAATTATTAATAATATTTAAATTATAATTTAACAAAATTTCATTAAAAAGCCATATATCATCTATATTATTATATTTATAAGAGAAAGTTTTATTAATAGAATTACCAGAAGGAATAGAATAAATAAAATTACCATCTTTAGATATTTTAGAAATAAAATGATTATTATAAGGTAATTTAAAAATATAATTAGGAATTTTAATATTATATACATTATCAATTAATAAACTATCATCTAAAATATATAAATAAGCAATATCATAATTAATAATATTAGTTCTATTATCAGTAACTGATAATAATAATTTATTACCATCACCAGAGATAGAAACTTTATTAATAGTATAATTAGTATTTAAAGAATTTAAATAAATAAATCTAATATCATTATCATGAATAATATAAATGTTATTATATAAAAAGTTAGTATAATTAACATTATTATTAAAACTTGCAATAATAATAGATCCATTATTATTAATATCAATAGAACAATTTTCAAAAGAATAATGAAAATTATAAGAATTAAAATCAAGTAAATAAGAATTTAAATTTTTATTTATAAAAATATTATAATAATTATTATGAATAAACGAAGCAATAATAGAACCATCATACGATATAGCAAATTTTCTAGCAATACCAAAATTTGGTAAATATTTAATAATATTACAATTATTATAATCATTATTTTTATATAAATAAAACGATCCATTATTAACTCTTGCTGAATTTATAATATCATAATCATCATAACAACCAATAATAATAGTAGAACCATCATAAGATAATTTAATATCATTACCGAAACTAATATTTTTAACAGGAGAATAAATAATATGTTTATTCCAAATATTATTATTATTTTTATAAACAAAAACAGAATTATTATTAAAAATAGTATTAATATTTTTATAAAAAGATGTAATAATAGTATTACCATCACCAGATATAGCAATTGGATTATAAAAAACATCATTAATATTATTGTTAAAAATAATATTAGAAGATATAGAATCTAATAATAATAAATTAGAATTATAAATAATATTATTAATTGAAAAAGTTGTATCATATATATTAAATCCAAATAATGGATTATTGGTATTAATACCAACTTTAGAAGAAATTTTATTATAAAAAATAGAATTAGAAGAATTATCCCATGATATAAGCTTAGATGATAATAAAGTATTATTAATATAAATATTACCAGTTAAAGATATATCACCAATAACTTCTAATGTTTTTTTAGGATTATTAGTACCAATACCAACAAATCCATTATTATAAAAAATATTACTAGTATTATTATTCCAAAAACTAAAAGTATTATAATTACCTGAATTACCAGTAAATAAAATACCATTTTTATAAATATTACCATTAATAACATTAATATTACCAGAAACAACAAATGAATAATTATTATTATTATCATAATTTAATGTAGTACCAATACCTATAAAATTTTCAACAATAAGACTATTATTTGCAACATTATTTAAATTAAAATACGAATTGCCTATAATAATAGTACCTTTAGATTTAATTGATATACCATAAAAATCTATTGGTAATGTTATTATTTTAGGTATAGTATTAGTATTATTATTAATTCTAGCAATACCTGAATTATCATTATTTAAATTATTAAAAGTAAAAATAGAATTAGTATTAGTTAATAAAGAACAATTATTAAATCCGCATGATATATCAATAATTTTAGGAATATTAGTAATTAAATAAATAGGATATAAATTATAAAAAGTATTAATATTACCGCATATATATACATTAAAATTATTAGATAATAAGATAGAATTATTATAAGAAGCTTTAATTTTAATTATTTTTTCATCAATATTTAATAATGTTGGGTATATTGTATTAGTGGTATAACCTTTTTTATAAGTTGAATTATTTATAGTATCACCAAATGAATATACTAAACCATCATTATATAATATTAAGGAATGAGATGTACCACACGTAACTTGCAATACATTATTAAAATTATTAATAGTAATTTTATTAATATAATCATATAAATAATTAGTATCACGTCCTAATTGATTAATATTATTTTTACCAAAAGTATATATTAAATTATTAGTATCAACAATAACAACAAAATCATCACCACATTCAACATATTTAAATTTAATATTATTATAAAAAATTTTAGTAAAATTAAAAATCGTAGTAATATCATTATAATTTAAAGTTTGTATATTAACATTTCTGCCTTGAAAATATAAATCATTATTATTACTAATATAATAAAAAGTATTATTATCAAAAGAATAATTAATAACAATGGAATTATTTTGTATACTATTCCAACTATTATTAGAATAATAATATATATTATAAGTATTTTCATTATAATATGCGATTTTATCAAATTTAGAGATGATATTGGTAGGTATAATATCATTTAATATAATAGTAGGATTTAAATCATATTCATTATAATAATAAAAAGTATTATTATTAGTAATAAAAAATAATTTATTTAAATCATTACAATAAATATTAATGGGATATTTAGAAGTTTCATTATATAAATTTAAATTACCATTAATATTTAAAGAATTAAATGTATTATTAGCAACATTTAAATTAGAAGCGTAAATATTATTAATATAAATGGAATCATTATTATAAATAAACCCATTATTATCATTAAATAAATTTTTAATAATAAAATTACTATTATTGATACCAATATTAACATAATCATTAAAATTTAATAAATTATTAAAAGGATTACATATTAAATTTAAATTTGAATTATATATTAAAGAATCATATACGGATATATTTTTTAGATTAATATCATTATTAATATTTATTTGATTATTAGATGAATAAATAGAAGATATACATATTGGTGTATTTATTATAAGATTATTATAATTATCATAATAAAATAATTTTATATTATTTTTATTAATTTCTAAATTAGTAGTAAAAATTTTACCAGAAGAATATATAGAAATTGAAGGGTCTGTTATATTATTAGTACCAATACCGATAGCTTGTTTGTTAGCATATGCAATAAAATTTATAATATTATTAGAAGATAATACTAAAGACGGTAATACTTCTTGTGTTTCATTTAAATGAATAGTATAAGCCGGAATAGTATTAATACCAATTCTACCATAAGAAACAGTAATATCGCCATTATATAAATGTAATTTAGTTAAAGGATTACTAGTACCAATCCCAACATTTCTACCAGATTTAAAAAAGGCATAATTATTATTAGTAGGTATAAATGTTTTATCAATTTGATTATTATTATTTAATAAAACAACATTAGAAGGAAATATAGCATTAATTAAATTACCTTTAATATTAACATTACCATTAAATGTATGGTTTAAAGCATTATAATTTATATTATTATTATTAAAATTAAAACCATTAAAATTAGAATTAAAATAAAAATTATTAGCATATTGATCACCATATAAAATTGCTATATTATTATTAGAATTACTAAAATATTTAATAATATTATTAGAATTATAATAAATATTAAAATTGCTATTAATAACATTAATAGAATATAAATTATTCATTTTACTATTATAATATATGTTATTTTTTCTAATTTATACATTAACATAAATTAAATTTAATAGTAAGAGTACATTTCTTAAATTTTGAAAAAAAAAATAAATTAAATTTAAAAAATTATAAAAAAATAAAAATGTACTCTTCCTTATAATTTTTAATAATATTAATATAGTAGCGAGATGGTATTAAGATGTTAATTAATTATTTTATGTTAGTTTAAGAAAGTCTTTAATATTTTTAATTAACTGTTATAATATATTTAGTATATAAATACATTAAAATACATTATTATATATCATAATAGAATACAATATATAAAAATATAATTAAATGTAAATAATTAATAGTAAGAGTACATTTCTTAAATTTTGAAAAAAAAAATAAATTAAATTTAAAAAATTATAAAAAAATAAAAATGTACTCTTCCTTATAATTTTTAGAACACTAGCAAGATATATTATATTTCTTAAATATAAATAATTAAATTTAAAAGTAAAGTTGAGAAATTCTATAGATAGTTTCATTAATAGTAATTCTTTTTTGATTATCAAAGCAAATAGAAGGGATAATAATATTGATAATAAAAATTTCAATATTAGTAGGATTTTTAATAGTTTTACTTTTATTTTCTGGACTATCACTATAATAATCCATATATAAAAAGAATAATGATAATGAAAGAGAATATAAATCTAATTTTCGTTTATCATCATCAGTAAATAAAGAATAAATATTATTAGTACTATTTAATTTATTAGAATAATAATTATACATATTAGTTAAATCTAATTCAATTTTATCTCTAGAATAATATTTATTAAAATAAGTTAATAAAGAAGTATGATTATAATTTATAAAAAAACTTTTAATAAATTCATCTTTAGATTTATTTTCAATAAGAGCAGTAAATAAATAAAATTCAGGTGCAGCAAATATTAAATAAGAAGAATAATATTTAAATGATTTAGAAAATAAATAATTAAAGGTACATAATAAACCAAAATCAATAAAATATAAATTATTTTTTTTTTTAATATAAATAATATTATTAGGTTTAATATCGTTATGTGTAATACCTGCGATTGAATAATCTAATAATGCTTGATATAAATTATAAGATAATCCAAATAAAGTATCAATGCTCATTAATTTTTTTTCAAATACAATATTTAAATCAAATCCTCTATTTTCTTTTGAAAATACAATTTGATATATTTTTTTATTTTTACGTAATTGATTAGTATCAATACCACATACATTAATATGATCAATATCTTCTGGTTTTAAAGTATCTAATTCTTCGGCCATATTAGTTATAATAAAACTTTCAGAAGTAATAGTATTATTATTATTAATATGTTTAAGAATACCCATATTTTTAATTTCTTCATAAAAATCTTCTGGATCTAATATTAATTTAACTAATTTAGTACTACCATCATTATTTTTAATAGGAGTTCCTAAATAAACACATCCATAAGAACCTTTGCCTAATACATCACCTCCTTTTTTAGTTTTAGTATCTTTTTTAGTTTTAGTATCTTTAGTTTTAATAATTTTATTATTAATCATAATCTAATATTTAATAATATTTATTTACATATGAATTATAATTTGTTAAATGTTCATTAAAAGTAATAATTCTATTATAACATAAAATAGATCCCATATTAATATTTAAAATATTATTAAATAAAATAATATTAGAATTTTTAAAAGAACCAAATAAAGTAATAAAATTCCATGTAGTTGAAACATTATTAATAAAATTAATATTAGATACAGTAGTGTTATTAAAATAACAATAATTTTTATTAATATTAGTAATATCATTAATAAGTAAATATAAATTATCATTAATATTAATTTTATAAAAGATAGAAATACATGAAAAATTAATATTAGGAATGGTTAAAGAATTAGAAATTAAAGTAATATAATTATATTGTATATTAACAATATTATTAAATAAACTAGTTTTACCATTAATTAAATTAGTAATAGAATAAGGAGTATTAATATTATAACAATATGTATTATATGGTTCAAATAATAAAACAAGTCCATTATAAATTATATTAATATTAGCTTTAGCATAAATATAAAATAAATCATTAGTAATATAACTTAAATTAATATAACCATTATCAATATTATAACCATTTAAACCTTTAGAATATAAAATATTAGCATAATTATTTAAACCATTAATATCATATGATCCACCGCCACCACCACCCAAAGTAATACCATTATTTGCAGCAGATCCTCCAGAACCACCAGAATATCCACCACCACCACCACCACCCCAAATTAAATTATTAATATTAAAACTAGTACCACCTGTAGCACCAGATGGGAATCCACCATAACCACCAACATTTAAAACAGTAGGAATATTAATATTCATATTATTAAATATAATATTATAAGCAGAAATACCACTAAAATTTAAAAAATATTCAGCATCACCATAAAATCCACCGCCACCAACACCATAACCGTCTGAAAGTCCGTGATAACCAGAATAACCACCTAAACCATTAATAGCAATATTACCAATATTATTAGTATCATTAGTACCATTTGTATAAAAAGTAGCATCTTTAGCAATAGAATATTGACCATTACCACCACCGCCGCCTGCGATTAAAATAATATTATTAGAAGTATAATTAAAAACAATACTCATACCACCACCACCGCCTTGTCCATGTAAAAAATTATTATTAAAAACAGTATAAGAACCATTGCCGCCTTTTTGACCAACAATAAAATATAATATATCATTTTTGTATAAATAAACATTATTTGTAATAATAATACCTTTACCACCATAATCAATAGAATTAGTAGTATAACTATTACCACCAGCAGCACCAGCAGCGATAATATTATAAAATCCATTAGATGGAATTAAAAAAGATTGAATACCGTTATTAACATTAAAAAATGTTTTATTGTAAATCCATGTATTATTAGAAGAAGAATAAGGAATAATAAGATTATCATAAGAAGGTCCTAAATAATTTAATTTATTATTACCACAATTAAATATAATAGAATTAAATGGAAAATTTTTAACATTATAATAAGAATAACTAGGATATTTATTATAAATATTATCAGCAATAGTAATATTAGTATTATATATTTGTAAATTTTCTAGTAAAAACGGTGATGTATTTAATGAACTATAACTATTATTAAAATAATTACCAATATAAACGAAATTAGTAGTACTATTAAAGAAATCACCACCATTTAAATCATTAAAAAGAGAACTAGAAGTAATAAGAATTTTATCAATATATAATAAAGTATTTTTTAAAAAATTAATATTATTATTAGTTAAATAAATAATAAAAATATAATTATGTGATAAAAAGTCATTATTAAAGGTATATGTTTTTCTAAAAGTGTTATAATTAATATCAATAAAAATATTAGCGGAATTATTTTTAAAAGATAATTTAAAAGTATTAGAGACATGTATAATATTAATAAAATGAAAGGAATTATAAATTAAAATATTAAATAAAATGGAAATATAATTATTTTTACTATTAAAGAAAATATAAAAAAAGTTATTATAATCAATATTACAAATGGTATTATTAAAATTATTAAAATTAAAAGAATTATATAAGAAGCCGAAATTATTATTAATAGTGAGTTGATTAGAAATAGGTAAATTAAAAATTTCTTGAATTTCATAAACAGATAAACATCTATTATAAAGTCTAAAATCATCATAAAAAATATCAGCATTATTATTAATAATAAAATAATCAAACATATTATTAGTAAATAACCAAGTATTATTAATAGTAAAAGTACCAAATAAGAAACTATTAAAATAAATAGTTAAAATCATATTATTATTAGATTTTTTCATAACAAACGAAATATTTTTCCAAGTATTATTAGCAATCATAGCATTTGGTATAATAATATTTTTAAAAATTAAATCATCTGAATTATTATTTCTTTTTAAAACAAATGAAACATCATTATTAATATAAAATAAAGTATCATTATATAAAGAAGTATTAATATAATACCAGAACATTATAGTATATTCAGTAAATTTAGAAAAATCAGTAGATAATGAATTATAAGAAATAGTAGTACTAATTGATGCATTATTTAAATTAATAGAAGAAGACCCTTTAATTTTATTAAGAGAATTATAAGAAACCGTACCAATATTATTAAAATTAAAAGGGATACCTAAAGAACCATAATTAATATTATTATTATCAAACTTATAAAAAATAAGTAAAGAATTAATATTAGTAGAATAAGAAGAAGAATAATTAATATAATTATTATATATATTAGCATTTAATAAAGAACCTTGAGAACCAAAGTTAATTAATTGTAAATTACTAGAAAAAGAAGAAGTAGAAGAATCAAATAAATATAATAATTGAGGATGTGTTACAATATTAGGAGGACTAATATTATAATACATATGATTAATAGGTAAAACATAAGAAGGAACACCCCACCATTTAGAAGCGAAATAAGATTCTAATAAATAAATATTAGAATTGGATAAAGTGTCATTATATATAATAAATTCACTAACATTACCAGAAAAATTAGAAAATAATTTAATATTATTATTTAAAACAAAAGAAGATTGTGTAGAAGATTTTTCAATATAATTAATATTAGTACCATTATATCTAAAATTAATATTTAAATTATGATTACTATCATTAGTTAAAGAAAATATATATATTAAAGGATTATTATTATAAATACTAACAATATTATTATTAATAATTAAAAAATTATTAATAATATCAAAAACGCCACCAGTAATAATAGAATTATAATTAGAAGTACCCGAAAAAACTAATCCAATAGTTAAATTATTAGTAATAATATTAATATCATTTTTAATAGTATAATAATTATTATTATTATTATAAGTAATACATGGATAAGTATTTAATCCATATTTATTAAAAATAGGTAAATTATTATTATTATTAATATTAGCACTAAAAATATTAGATGATAAATTATTAAAATTAATAGAATTATTTAAATAATTATTATTAGCATCATACCATAATAATAATGAATTAATATCAGTAGGAATAAAATTTCTATATTTAGAAGTTAAACTACTAATACTAATATTACCGTATTTATGAATATCAGGAGTAAAATTATATAATTTAGAAAAAGATATAGCACCAACATTAGAATTAAAAAGATAATAATTTAAATTAGATAAACTAACATTAGATAAAGGAACTTGAGACATATATAAACTATTTCTTTATTTAATTTTGAATAGATTTAATTTTATTTAAAATAATCTTTAATTCTGTCGGATTACTTTTAAGTAATTTCCATTCATTCATTGTTTTATTAAATAACACCTTATTAGGTTCATTTGTTGTATTTTCACTTTTTAATTTTATTTAAAATAATCTTTAATTCTGTCGGATTACTTTTAAGTAAATTCCATTCATTCGTTGTTTTATTAAATAACACCTTATTAGGTTCATTTGTTGTATTTTCACTTTTTAATTTATTTAAATGGTATGTTAAAAATAAATTATAATCTGTTTGTTTTTTTACAACTTCTTGTGATTTTTCAATAACAATATTACTAATAATAGGAGGTTCATTAACAATAATAGGTTCATTAACAACAATTAAAGGTTCTTCATGTGTAATTTTTTGAAAAGAATATTTTCTAACCCATACTTTTTTATTATTTTTAATTTTTACAAACCAAATTAATTTATCATGTCCTTCATGTTCATAATCAATATCAAAACCTTCAGCAGATAATCCATATCTTAAAGGAGAAGATTCTTTACCAGTATATGTAGCGGTAATAACATTAATACATGGTTTTCTATTACTAGTTGCAGTATTTTTATTCATTATAAAAAAAATGATATATATAATAATCATTTTTTTTATTTATATCAAAAAAAATAAAAAAATGATAAACATTATATATAAAAAAATAAATGACAAATTTTTACGATAATATCGATAATATGTTTGATATATTATATGATAAATATAATAATAATACAATATTTTTAGATGAATTAATAGAATTAAAATCAAATATAATAAAATCATATGAAATAACAAAGTTAGATAAAAGTTTTGAAAAATCAATAGTAAAATCAATTAAACTAAGACATTTTAAAGTAAAAGAAGATGGTAAAATAAATTCATATTAATCTTCATCATCATGAGCAAATTCAATTTCTTCTTCAAATTCATCAAAATCATCTAATTGGTCTAAATCTTCTTCTTCTTCCTCATCTTCAATTTCTTCATCTTCATCATCATCTTTATGTTTTTTACTTACATCATCATCAGTTTCATCATCATCGGATACTATTTTTTCAGATTCAATATCAATAATAGGAAGTAAAACATCATCATTAACATCATCATTAATAATATTATCATCAGTTTCAATAATAGTTTTAATAATAGTTTTAATAATAATTTCTTTATCTTTGATGGCTTTACCAATAATAGAGATATGTTTATCAAATAATTGAAATTTTTTACCACAAACTTCAATTTTAATTTCATCACCAATATTAACTTTATCAATATTAATTTCAGATTGAATACCAGCAGAAATTTTAGGAATAATAATTTCTAAAATAGGAACCTTATCATAAAACCCTTCAGCTAAAATTCCTAAAGAATTTTTGGCTTTTACCGTACATTTAATAATAGAGCCTTGAGCCGGATTACAAATTTCAGCAATACATTCAATATCAAATATAATATTACCATTAAAATGTTGTTTTTTAAAAGAACCAATAGATCTTTTAATAATTTTAATACTATTATTTTTAATATATCCGTGTTTGCTACAAACATTTTCTAAAGAAGTTTTAATTTTTTTAAAAATAATATCTTCAAAGTTTTTACTTAATTCAGAAGGTATTAATTGTACCGATGTTTTAAATTTAATAGGAATAAATAAATCAATAGACATATTAACTATATACTACTATAATATATAATATTCATTTTTTTTATTTATATCAATTGAAAAATAATAAAAAATGATTAAATATTTAATATAAATAGATATAAACATGGAATTATCTAAAGATGAAAAAATATTTCAAATAATAGATAAACAATTTGATTTATTAGAAACTACTAATGAATGGATGATAAATATATTAAATGGTAATACAACATGGACTGAAAATGAATTTAATAATTTTATAAGTGTAATGAAATCAATAGGTTATAAAGAAATAATAGAAGATGATTATTTAGAAATATCAAGTAATGATGATATATTAAAAATAAATAAATTATCAAATATTATAAAATATTGTTATAATGAAAATTATAAAGAATTATCATATGAATGGTTAAAAACAAATATAGTAAATATAGAAAAAATAAATGATTTATTTGATGCAAACATTGAAATGTCGATAATTAAAAATAAAATAAATATAGAACCAGATAATTGGAATGATATACGAAAAATATATAAAATTGTTAAAAAAATTATATATGTAGATGAGAAAAATAATATAAGTTATATAGCAAAATTAGTAAAAGATAATGGAGATAATGACTATTATTCATTAAAACAATCTAAAGTATTAAATTCAACCCAAAAATATGAATTTAGTATTATAATTAATAAAAAAGAAAGTGTAATACAATCAATAGTAAAGATTATACAATCAATATTATTATCAAATATTATATTAACAAAACCTCAGCAAAAGGAAATATTAACTGAATATTCTGAATTAATTAAAAAAGATATGAAAATAAATAAATGGAATAAAGACAAGGATAGTATACCATTATTAACACCTAAACCAATTACATTAGAAAGATCTAATTTAATAGATCCAAATGAATATGGTGCTATAAGTATATTAAATGGTTATACAGTAACAGAGAAAGCAGATGGAGAAAGATTATTATTATATATAAATAATAAAGGTAATTGTTATTTAATAAACAGTTCATATAGAGTAGAAGATTCTGGAATAATAGCAAAAAATAATAAAATATTTAATAGTTTAATAGATGGAGAATTTATAAGTTGTAATAAACGAAAAGATAATATATATCAAAATATATATGCAGCATTTGATATATATTATATAAATAATAAGAAAATAACAGATTTACCATTAATAAGTACAAATAAGAAAAGTAGATATGAAGAATTAAAATCAATTACTGATAATTTAGATTTATCAATAGGTTTAACTGAATTTATTGTAAAAACTCATTATTATTCTGATAATATATTTAATGATAATAAAAAGATATTAGAAAATGCAAAATCATATCCATATGAAATAGATGGATTAATATTTACACCAGCAAATTTAGCATTATATTCATATTATCCATCAAAAGTTGTAGAATTAACGGAAAATATGAAATGGGATCGTGTATTTAAATGGAAACCAGAAGAACAAAATACAATCGATTTTTTAATAAAAGAAGAAAAAGATGTATTAATAAAAGGATTAAAACATCGTGAAATATCATTATGGGTAGGATATAATAAAATTCAATGGGAAGAAATTAATCCAGATAAAGGATTAAGATTAAGATATGATAGAGATTATGCTAAATCTAATAAATATGAAAGTAATATATATATACCAAAATTATTTAAACCTATTCAACATTATCATTCAAATGTAGATAAATGTTATGTATTAATAAATAGTAAAAATGAAATTAGAGCAGAAAATGGTGATAAAATTGAAGATAAATCAATTGTTGAATTTAGATATGATGTATCCGCTAAATTATGGTATCCAATTAGAGTAAGAGAGGATAAAACTAGAATATATAAAAAAGGCATTTTAAGTAAAACCGCAAATGATTTAAGTGTAGCATTAAATATTTGGAGATCAATTCATTCACCTGTAACTATGGGAATGATAATAGGAAATAAGGAAGTATTTACAAAAGAAGCAGCAGATAATATAGAAGATAGATTATTAGATACAGATGATATATATTATTCAAGAGAAATACCTCGTGATTCATTATTATCTGTAAATATGTTAAATTTTCATAATCAAGGTATTAAACAAGAATTATATAAAAAAGCATCAGTAAAAGGTTCATTGTTAGAATTATGTTGCGGAGAAGGTGGAGATATGAATAGAATATTAGCAGAAAAATATAAATTTATATTAGGAATAGATTTAGTAAGAAATAATATAGTAAATCCTCGGTCTGGTGCATATAGTAGAATGTTAAAACGAAAAAATCAATATTCAAAACAAATTGAAGGTCAAGATAGAGTATTTTTTCCGGATATGGTATTTTGTGTAGGAGATTGTTCAACTGATATTAAATCAGGTAAATCATCATCAATAATAAAAGATGAAGAATCTGAAAAAATATTAAAAATAGTAATGAATAAACAAAAATCAGTATTACCTCATTTAAAATATATAGCAGGAAGAGGTTTAGATAATTTTAATTGCGTATCGTGTATGTTTGCTATTCATTATTTCTTTGAAAATAAAACAAAATTAGAAGGATTTTTAAATAATGTTTCTTCTAATTTAAAAAAAGGAGGTGTATTTATATGTACATTTATGGATGGTAAAACAGTTGAAGATTCAATTATATCAAATGGTGGTGATATGGTTGAAGGTAGAAAAATAATTGATGAAGATAAAAAATATAATGTACCAGTATGGTGTATTATAAGAAGATATAATAAAGATTTAATAGAAGATGAAGAAGATAGTACAAAATATAATAAAAAGGTAGATGTATTTTTAGAAAATACGCAAAAATTAATTCCAGAATTTTTAGTAAATTATGATTTCTTAATCAAAAAAGCAAAAGAATTTGGATTAAATATAAAAGAAAGTGAAATGTTTTCAGAAAGTTTTAATAAAATTAAAGAAACAATACCTGATGACGATACATTAAAAACTCATTTACATACAGATATAATTGAATTAGATAAAGATCCGATACAAAAACAATTTAGTTTCTTTAATAGATGGTGTGTATTTGAAAAAGTATAATTAAATGTTAATAAGTAAATTGTTTAAAATATTTAAACAAAATAAATTTTTATCAGGAATATCAAAAATTCTATTATTTACAAAATAATTAATTAAAATTTTAATATTTTTTATATTATTAGATTGACATAAATAATTTAATATATTATTTGAATTTAAAAATCGTTTTACATAAATTGTTGTTTGTTGATGTCGTAATTGTGCTAAATGAAATCTAATAGTTGGATTAAATGTTTTATCTAAATCTAAATTAGTTTTAAATCTTTTATATTTTGGATAATATTTAGTAGAACTAATATATAAATTATATAATACATCTTTAATAATATTAAAAGATGTATGAATAATATATGTAGGATCTAAAATAGTACAATCTGTATTAAATAATGGTGTATAATCTTTACCATAATTTGTAATATAATTATTAATATTATAATTTGGATTATTTAACATATAAATATACATAAAATTATACCATATATTTGGATTACATGGATCAAATTCCTCACGATGTAAAATAGCATCTGATGATATCTTATATAATTTATTATTTCTACTTGCAATAATACCATAACAATTAATATTATTTTGTAAATAAATTACTGCATCATTAGGATTTTCAAAATTATATAAATATTTAATACCAAAATTTTTATATGGTTGTTCATCAATATTTTCATCAATTAAAGTAATTCTATTTTTTGTATTAATATGAAATAAACATTTATAATTTTCACCTAATTCATTTGTATAATCAATAATATGTTTATTTTCATGATGAACTAAAATAAATATATATGAATATAATGGATTTAATAATGATGTAAATACAAATCTTAAATTTGTAATTACATTTGGGTCTTCTACATTTACATTATTTTTAAACAATTCATATAATACCTCGTTAAACATATCACCATGTTTTTTTGTTGGATGTGAAAATTTTGATGAATTTACATCTGGACAACTTGTTGTTCCAAAATACCACACACCATTATAATTATATACCGTAATCATTGTTCCATCTAATGAAATACAACATTTATCATTAATATCAATACCTGAAATATAATCATTAATTAATAATCTTTCTGGAATTGAATTAGCATAACTTACAACTACATTATCACCAATACTTTTTGAAAAATCTAAAACTACACTTCTACATTGGTCATATAATTCTTGAAATTTTTCTGTATTATTTCTTTTATATGTATTATGAATTAAAACTAAATTATCATTATTTTTAAATTTTTTTACTTTAAGTAAAGGATAATAATGATTCTTTTTTAATAAATTTAAAATACAATCACTATATTTTACTTTTCCATTATTATTATTATTATAATTATAAGTTAGTGCTATTAAATCTGTGATATTTTTAATATTTGTATTATCATCGTCTGACATATCCATTATTATAAAAAAATGTGATGGGAATTATATATATATATCAAATTAATCTTATATCATTTTATTTTTTGTTTTTTTGATAATTGAACAGATTCTTGTTTTATTAGTTTTTTATTATTATATTTAAATGATTTAGGTAATGATTTAGGTAATGATTTAGGTAATGATTTATACTTTTGTTTAGAAATATTTTCAGATTTATAACTTGATATAGAATTTAATAATAAACTATCAATAGATTTATTATCAGATGTTGATAATATTTTATTAAAAATTTCATTATATTTAATTAAATAATCTTTTTTATATGGCGGATATGGACAACTTGGATATAATAAATTACGGGTTTTTAATTTATAAGAATCTATTTGTTTTTTATAATAATCATTACAATTTGATATTATTGATATTGATAATGGATATGGTAATAATGAACCTATATATATATCAGTATATGTTGATATTATATCCGGTAATTTATGATCAAAATAAATAGGATATTTATTTTCAAATTCATAACCTTTGCTTACAGATATATAATAAAAACTCATTTGATTATAATCATTTTCATTAAATAAATCTTTTAATGATTTAATTAAAAAATAATTTGGAGATATTATTGTATTATTAATTTTTAATATTTTATCTATGGCATTTTTCGTAATAAACGCAACTAATATATATATTTTTATATTTATTTTTGATGATAATAATTTTATTCCATGTTCTAATTGCGAACCAGTATATGATACATCATCTATATATAATAATATATCATTTTTATGAAATAATGGTATATTGTTTTCATCTAATATATATATTATTTTAATATTAGATTTTTTTAATTTTAAATAATGGTTTAAATGTTGTATTGTCCATGTATTTGATTTATATTTAAAATTTACTTTTGATATTTTTAGTATTGGTATATAAATGGTTGTTATATTATTTTTTTTACAATAATATATTAATTCTTTTATATTTTGATATAAAACATATTTAAATTTTTTATATGATATATGTGTTGTTATATTTAAAAATTTTTCTACTATATTTCTATAATGTGGTTTTACATATGATATATATGTTTGAATTTGTTCTTTATCAATTGGGTATGATTTTGGTTTTATTGGACTTTCATTAAATATTGATATATCAATACTATGTTCACTAGATTTTAAACTTGAACTATTAGAACTACTTGAACTATTTGAACTACTATACATATTTTACTATTATTAATTATAAAATTAATAATGAAAGTACATTTTTAAAAAATAAAAAAAATATAATATTTAATACATATCACCTTCTATTTTCCATATATTTGTTTCCATCCAATCGGATAAATCAGTAGATAATAGAAAATATTCTGAATTATAATATATTTTAATTGATGTTTTACTTTTATTTATTTTAATTTTACAATTTAATATTAAAAATATTTCTGATGCTAATTCATTTATTGAATTATAAAAATTAGTCGGATAATAATATATTAATCTATTTGTTGCAAAATTATATTCATTTTTTATCCAATTAACAATATGCAATACATCATATGATATATCATTCATCATTTAATATAATATTATTTTTATTAAAATAACACTTCTTACAATTATCATAATCAATATCAATATTTATACCACACCTAGAACATTTACCATTACCTAAATATTTAAATTTACTTGTCATTATATCCAAATAATAATTTATATTAAACATATACATTTATAATAATAAATTATATAAATATATATCATTTTTTTTATTATTTATATACGAATCTATAAATATTTTATTTACTATTAAAAAAATAAAAATTAATTATATTATTTTATAAAGTATTATATATCAATTAATTACATACAAATCGCATAAGTACATTCATTGTATATAATTCTTGTGATAATAATTTAAATGCATAAGGAATTCTAATTTGTACTATATCTGAACTATTTTTACAATAATTACATTTATAAATATTTTTATCTGGATTTACTGTACTAATAAGACCACACGATTTACATATAAATACTCTATAATTATCAGCACTATCTAACATTTTCTCTTTTAAGAATGATGATGACCCATGACCTATAAAACAATCTCGTTCCATTTCACCTAATCTCAATCCTCCATTTCTGGCTCTACCTTCACTACATTGTCTTGTTAGCATAACAATAGGACCATTACTTCCTCTTGAATGCAATTTATCAGAAACCATATGTTTCAATCTTTGGTAATAAGTAGGACCTATGAAAATTTCAGTTTTAATTTGTTCGCCAGTTCTACCATTATACATAATTTCATTACCATGTCGTTCATATCCAGACATTTCTAATACTTTTGCAATACTTTCAACAGAACAATCAGTAAATGGAGTAGAATCACCTTCAGCACCAATATGACAGCATGCTTTACCCATAATACATTCCATTAATTGACCCATCGTCATACGAGAAGGAATAGCATGAGGATTCATAATAATATCAGGTACAATACCATTTTTAGTAAAAGGCATATCTTGATGTTTATAAATCATACCAATAGTACCTTTTTGAGCACTTTTAGAAGCTAATTTATCACCAATTTCTGGTTTTCTATTTTTACGAACTCTAATTTTACAGAATTTATAACCTTCACTATTAACACCAGTATAATTTAAATCAATATGTCCATCATCATTTGCTTTCATACAACTGCTATTATCTTGATAAGTAATTTTACCATTAAATTTTTTAGGCATAACTTTTCCAACTAAAATATCATTACCATCAATATAAGTATTTTTTGGAATAAATCCATCTTCACCAATTTTACTATAAGAAAATGGTTTAGTTACAGCATCAACAGATTCAGGATTAGTAAATATTTCTTCTTCACCTGTACTATGATTTTTAGTACATTGATCTCTAAATGCTTTATAATAAGTACTAGTAAATAATCCTCTATCTAATGCGTCTTGATTAATCATAACACTATCTTCTTGATTAAAACCGGTATATGTCATAATAGCAACAATCGCATTAATACCAGCAGGCAATTCATTACTATAAGTATATTTAGATAATCTAGTAGAAACTAGAGATTTCTGAGGATAATTAAGAACATTACCCATTGTATCAATTCTTTTATTAAAATTGCTCATATAAACGCCTAATGCTTGTTTCCCCATAGCACAATTACTAACAGCAAATCCATCGCCTGCTATAAAACTATGATTATCACTAGCAACAGTTAAATCTGAAATATTTCTAATAGAATTTCTATATTTATCGTAAAATGGAACAAACATAATATCTCCTTCAAAATTAATTAAATTTGAAAAATCATTAAAACTATAATCGTTATCAATATTATTTTTATATTTAAAGTCTTGATATAATAAATATTCATTAATAATAGCAATGTCTTTTGTTAATTTAATATTATATCTAATACCGAATTTTTTATAATATTTAGAAATAATATTATAATCATCTAAATACCAATTTTCATTTAATTCTTCATAATTTAAAATAGTAATAACAATAGGAATATAATTAATATGTAAAGTACTACAATATCCTGCAACAAATTCATATTGAACTAATTTAGAACATCTTAATAACCATTTATTAATATTATTATTAAGAAAAGTAATAAATGAAATAAATAAACTATCTTTATAATTTTTAAATCCAATATATTTTACATCATTATTAAATTTTTCTCTATCATATAAACTATTAAAATTATTATTTGAACTATAAGAATAACCACATAATCTAGCAATAATGGGTAATAATTTATCATTACTATAAATTTTATTATTATTATTATCAATAATAATTTCAAATGGTACAGTATTATAATTATCATTATCAATATAATCAGGTTTCATATAAATACCAATTTTAGTATCAATATTAAAATTACCACACTCAACCCATCCATTATTAGTAATAAATTTATGATCAGTAGTAGCAATAATAGATCTACCACTTAAAGTATTAATGGTATAAACAATTTTATTAGTAATTCTGTTATAATGATTAACAACTTTAGTATATTCACTAATTTTAGTAATTGGATTAAAACAAATAATTTCATCACCAATTTGAATATCTTTTATTTTTTTATAATTACCATTATGCATTAATACTAATTCATTTTCACAAATACATTGATAACAATTTCTAGGAGATTGATTATGATCACTAAATGGAATATTAACACCTAATACGCCATTAATTAAACTAGGATGAATTTCACAATGAGTATATCGTGGAGGCATAGCATTACCTTTCATTCCTTTATCTAATTCATTATAACTCATTGCGATCATAGCATAATTAATTTCATTACAATCTAAATATTCAATAAATCCTTCATCATTATAATAATCGTCACCAACGATAGGACTAATAAATGAATCAAATGATTTATTTTTAATAAATTCATTCCAAGTAATATTTTTATCTTTTAAAATTTTAGCAATTCGTAAATAACTTTTACTTGTTTTAGGATCATTATCTACAATTAATAATGGTCTATACATTCTACCAGCTTCAGTACTAATTGAAATATATCGATGACATATATCCCAAATAATAGAAGTCATAGGATAAATAATACCTGTTCGTTTATTATGTTTAAGTTTATTATAAAGTTCTAATGGATTATTATGATAACCAATAATATCACCATTAATTTGAACATATACATTATTGGTATCACCTAATGATTTTAAGAAATTTGTAGTTTTAGTTCTTGATTCATTAATTGAAGGATTTTCAATATTCCACTTCTCCTCATTTTCTATATGATAGCAATAACTATCATCATATATTATTGTTCCAAATTCTATTAATAATGAACGAATATGAGTACTATTCATTGAAACAGAAATATTAGTACTTAACGCCATATTTTTTACTAAACCTACCGAAGCACCTTCTGGGGTGTTATGACTCGTGCTACCATCACCTAAAAGAAATCTTCCATTACCCTCAAGTTGCCATCCTACATATGGTTGAATATTTTTTTTAACTAATTCAAAGGAACTTTGTAAAGAACTATAACATCGTTTTTCATGTTGTTGATTATTACATTTATTTAATTTTTTACGAGGAAGAACAGTTGGAATTTCATATAAATATTTTCCTGTAATAGTTAATTCTTTATACGGTCTATGTCTTTTTTCTCCATTTACTGTATAAGAACACATACCATCATTTAAATGACATGAAAATCCTAAACTTCTGGCTAAAAATTCAGTATCATAAATAATTTTATAATTTGGCTCACCTTGACATATTCTAATTTCGTGTCCATTCGCTATCACATTACCATCTGTATCTATTAATCCAGCTAATAGTAATAATCTTGTTTTACGATCATTTGTTAAATAATCTAATGGAATATGTTTATTATTAACTAAACCATATTTAGCTAATATTTTTTTTAAGGGGGCTGGCTCACTTTTATTACAATTACAACTAATTTCAGTTTGTGTATTATTAATTGTAGAACTAATAGTATATTTATATTTATAACCTTTTGTAATCGTAACATCGTTATCTACACCCCATTTAATCCATTCATCAAGTAATTCTTTATCCGCTGTAGCAAATCCATAACCAGATGATAATCCATCACCTAACCACATACCTAATATGTAAGGATCCAATACTACTTCTTTGGTTTCCCAATTTATTCCATCTGACTTAAATGTATATAATTGATTTTGAATATTTTTAGGTAAAGATAAATATTTTTCAATAGTAATATCAATTATATCGTCGTCAATTGATGATGCAAATTTATCTAATTCATCAATGTTGTTAATTATTTTATAGTTATATTTTAATTCTTTTTTATCAAACCACATAAATTGTATTTTATCTCCATTTTTTCTAACATTTTTATGGTTTCTAACTTTTAAAGTTAGAATATGATTATCTGTAACAGTATAATTCATAAAATTCTTTTTATGTTGTATTACTTCATACATTATTTTTTCACCAGAACAAGTACTTTTAACTCTAACAGCATTACCTTTATCATCAATTAGATAATCACCAATAATAATTTCTTCGGCTTTTTTAATAGTTCCATTCCATAATAATATAGGAGTATTTGGATCAAAACATTCAGCGGGACATATCATACCAATTTGAGAATTATCTAATTTACGAGGTTGAACTAATTTACCATTTTTTTCCATAGCAGTATTAATTCTTCTCAAATGAGATAAAGTACTGACATAAGACATTCTATTTAAAACTTGTGATACACCTTGTCTAATATTTTGAAAACTACCAATACTTTTAATACCCCAATTACCAGTAGATAATGAATATTTTAACCATGAATCTAATAATGATTGTTTAAAATAGCGATGAATATTACTGTCAGAAATAATATCAGCATTAGTACAATTTTGATTTGCTCTCCATAAATTTAATTCTCTTTCAATTAGATTTTTCATTTCTTTAGTCATTTTACCATAACATTGACGAAATAAATTACTCATTAAAATACCTGGTGTATCAATTCTTTTATTCATATAACTATCTCTGTTATCATATGTATCATAACCTAAATAAATTCTAATCATTTTACGGATCATATAACCTAAATATAATGCTTTTCTTCTATAACATTTACCAACATGAGGTAAAAAGTCATTAATAATATTATTTTGTAAAATTTCTTTAGCTTTAATATTTTTAACACCAGTCATAATTTTAATTAAAACTTGTTCAGCTTGATCTTGTGTATTAATATCGCACGAATCTTCACAACATGCCATTAATTCATTAATAATTCTTTCATTATCCTTATTATCTAAATCATAAACAATATGTTGTATAATTTCTTTATCATTAATAATACCTAATGCTTTAAACATAACAAATACAGGAATTTCACTTTTAAGAAAAGAAGTATTTAATCTAATAATTCTACCCATGTGGTTTAATTTACCACTCATATTTAAACTAGTTGTTTTAGGTGGTAAATAAATATTATCACACATAGATCTAATTTCCGCATATAATCCATCACTATTATTATTAGGTTGAAATACTAATGTTGTATTTTCATTAATTCTATCTTGACAAATTAATACTTTTTCATTACCGTTTATAATAAAATATCCACCATAATCATATCTGCATTCATTATTATCTTCTTCACCTAAACCGGGTATTTGATATAAAACACATGCTTTTGATCTTACCATAATAGGTATTTTGCCAATATAAACATTATTAACAGTTTTATCAATTTTTTCAATAATATTATCACTATTTAATATTTCAATTGTTATATGAACATTTACATATAAACTACTTGAATATGTTAAATTATTCATACGAGCAATATGAGGTGTCATAATAGTAGTAGTACCATCAATTAATTGATATGATGGTTTAATTAAAGAAGGTTGTAATACATTAATTGAAATTTTTTGAATATTATTGTCGTGTTCTGGTTTATTAATTAAATTAATTTTAATAGGATTAAATCCAATTATAATTTGTGATAAAATACAATCTAAAAATTTATTATAACTATCAATTTGATGTTTAATTAATGGATTTACAGAATCACGACTACTTCCTTTTTTAAAGTAAGTATCTAAAATATCCCAACAAAAGGTGTCATTCATATTTTTATGTTATATATAAATATATATTATTGATTTATATCATTTTTTATTTTTTATATATAAATAAAAAAAAAGATTTAAATTATGTCATCAATCGAAAATTATACAATTATACTATATATATTACCTATTTTTGGAATATCTTTTTATATAATAACTTGTGTTAGTTTTATTATTTTTATAAATAAAATAAATTCAATAATGTATAATAATAATACAACTAATACTAATGAAACAATTATTGATCTTGAAAATAATAATTGTATTATTTGTTATGATAATATTATAAATATTATATTATTTCCATGTAAGCATAAATATATATGTGATATATGTTTATTTCAATTAGTTCGCAATAATATGTATAAATGTCCTATATGTAGAAATATAATATATCAATATGAATATTGTAATTTATAAAAAAAATGATGCAATAAAAAATAAAATATAATATTATGTCTAATACTACTTATGATATTATTTCTGATGATATTATTTCTGATGATAAAATATTTATAGAATATATACCATTAGTATTAATATCATTAGTATTAATATCATTAATAGTAATATTACTATTAAATTATTATAATATAAATAGAAATATTACCAATAATAGTAATATTACTATAAATTCTGATATAATAATATTAAAAATAGAAACTACAAATAATAATATAATAAAAAATAATGAAATATGTATAATATGTTATGAAAATAATACAAATATAATATTATATCAATGCAAACATTCTAATATATGTGATAATTGTTTAAATAAATTATTAAATAATAAAATATTTACATGTCCAATATGTAGAGAAATTATTGAAAAATATTCAATATTATAATTATTCTCCATCACCATCAAATAATCCAGATATACCATCAGCTATAGCATTAGCACCAGCCATACCAATACCTAAACCTAAACCATTACCTAATCCAGATGTTAATTTTTGTACAAAACCGGTATTATCTTGAACAATAATACGTTGGTCAGTAGGTAATTGATTATTATTTATTTTATTAGTATAATCTTTTTGTTTATAAATCATTTTAACTTTGGGATTACTTTTAGATGGTTTTATATTATTAGTATCTTTTATAATATCATTTAATTTATTATATTTATCAATTGGAACAAATTTTTGGTCTATAAATTTATCACCTAAATAACGTTTAATTAAATCACCATCAGGTATTCCATCACCGTCTATATCTATTTTTTCAATTAAAAATCTATATTTTTTATTTTTTGGAGGCATTTTATATTATAAGTAAATAAAAAAAATATTATAAAATTATTTATATAACTAATAATAATTAGATATAAGTAAGATCGTCAATAAATTCATTAATCATATCTTCAGTATTATCTAAATTTCTTTTAAAAAAGATTTTTAAAACATCTTTATTAATTTTATACATAAAGTTAGCAATAGCATATTGTAAAGCATCATTAATATCATTATATTGTAAATAATCACTATTATAATATAATAATTTTTTAAGATAATTATATTTAATATAATCTTCGTCTAATGTTTCTGTGGTATATGATTTTTGGTCAATAGATACAGGTTCAAATTCAATTAAATAATCTTTTAATGTATCAGGAATATCTCTTTCATATAAGTCTGATAAATTTTCATTATCATCAATATCTAAATAATCAACAATATCTTTATTATTAATAAATACATATTGAATAATTTTTTTTAAACAATCATATTTTAATGTTAATAAAGGAATTTTAATAATATCCACATCAGTACTAATATCATCTAATAATTGATCAACAAATCCAATTTGTTTTTTAATATTTAAAATAGACTGAGGAGAATTAACAATAATAACTTTATTAGTATCATCATAATAAACATCATTGCCATTATTTTCAAATAAATCATCATTAGAATCATTCATTAAAAATAAATATTTAACCATTAAGTATATAATTTATATATTATAAAAAATATCATTTTTTTTATTTATCATAATATTTTTCAAAAAAATCTTTTTATCTTCATTGTTATTTAATAAATACTTAAATATATCTAAACATTTATTAATATCAAAGTTAAATGGTATATCATTAATACAATTTAATGGACAATAAATATCAAATAAATTTAATTCATTTAATAATTCAAAAACTTTTCTAGTACAAGATAAAGATAAAAATGGTATATTATTATTTATACAAAAAATATGAGAATGAAATCTACTACAAATACCAAAATTTAATTGTGAAATAATAGTATTAATTTGTTCAACATATAAATTTTTATTAAATAATTTATATTCAACATTAATAATTCTATCATTATTAATATTTAATATTTTTAAATGATTATTAATAATACAATCATTTTCTTTATTATTATTATTATTAATATTAAAAGGTATTAAATAAATATAAATATTATTATTAATATTAAGAATTTGATTTAATAATAGAGAAATTTGTAATATTAAATTATTATATTCATTTTCATATTTTAAATTATAAAATGTTCTACATAAAAATATTCCTATATTTATTTTATCTTTATTTATAATTATATTTATAGGTTCATTAATAATATCTAATCCAAAACATATATCTGGTATATAATTAAATTTAGATATATCAAATATAACATCATTATATTTATTATTAATAATATCTAAATAATCATTTGAATTTCTTAAATAAACCTTTTTAAATATATTTAAATAATGTAAATTATCTAAATAAGGTATTCCAATTGATATTGCTATCATATTAATGTCATTATTTTTATTAAATTTAATAATAGGGTCCATAAAATAAGAATTAATAACATCACCGCCTCCGACAATTATTTCATCATAAATATTATTATAATAATTATTAATATTATAAGGATTTAAAAAATTTATAATATATTTTTTATCTTTATTTTTTATTTTTAAGTAATTATTAAATGCTATTTTAAATGCATCATCACCGCAATTAAACATAGAATAATATCCATAAATTAAATAAGTATATACATCATATAATTCTATATATTTATAAGTATCAACATTATAAAATAAAAATTTATAATTAATATCTATATTATTAATTGGTATTAATAAATCTAATATATTTTTTTCAGATAATATAAGAATTTTTGAAAATTCGTCTCCTTCGCCATAAGATATAATATATTTATTATTAGATTTATAAAATCCGGTAGGAAATACTAATAAATAAGGTAAATGTTGATTATTATTATCAGTTGGTATAAATGAATATGATATATGTGTAATATTATAATTTTCATCAAAAACATAAAAAAACATAAAATATATATATTTACCATGCATTTTAATAGTAGTAAAATCAATATTCTTTAAAAATTTATAAAATGATGTATTTTTTTCTATATTTTTATAATTAACTTTCACATGACCTAATGAAATATTATATATTTTATTATTTATTTTTATTTGTTGTATTGGTGTTCCTAATGAAAAAAATATATTATTATTACCATAATATGATATAATATTCATTAAATTTATAATATTATGACAAATTAAACCTTTATTTTTATCAATATATTTAAAAACCCCATTAATATCATATATAACATTTTTATTATAATCTAAAATACAATTTTTTTCAACTTTTCTTTCAATATTAAATTTAGGGTTAATTAAAGGTAATTCCTCGCCAATATAAATATTATCATATTTAAAATTAATAATAATTTTTCTATATAATAATTTTACACATAAATCATCATTATTTTTAATAAAACCATTATATGTAATAAATAATTCATTATTTATATTATATAATCTTGAATCTTGATTATAATTATTAAAAAAAAATGGATTATTATATATCATAACTATTTTATTAAAATCTTCATTTTTTTCAAATATACATAATCCTGTCGTATCTATTTGTGTATTTTCATCGTCTGATATTATTACATTATTATTTGATATCATATTAATAAAAGTATCATTATCATATATTTCTCTATATTTATCTAAACTAAATAATTTTATATTTACTAGTAATTCTTTATTATTATCTATAATTTTTTTATTAACATTATTATATGATTTAAACCATGCTGACCATGGATGTGTTTTTATATTATAATTATATACAATATGTCTATATGTCATAACATAATATCCATTAAATTCAATTAATGAATTATTAAATATATATTCATTAAATTTAATATTAAAATATTTATTAATACTATAAATCATCTATATAAATATAAATATTGTTTATTTATAAAAATAAATTTATAATGTTATAAATAAATAATATGGAAGATATTAAAAAAACTAAATCACGTTCTCGGTCTCGTTCTAGTAGTACTAATATTGGTATTGTTAATAAATAAATAGCAAAAGACATTATAACTAATTATATTAAAGATGGAATTTGTACAGAAGTATGCGGTGTATTTGAATATAATATTAATTCTAAAAATATATATAAAATAACTGGCATTATACCATTTCAAAGTAATATTGAAAAAAGTAATGTAAAAACATTAACTTTACCAATAAATAAATCGGAAAGAGGTACTTGTCAGCATATTTATTATGATAAAATAATATGCTATATCTTGATAATTATTATTACCATCATCAACAACACATTTAGATTTACCATCAACATATATATTTTTAAATGTTCAAGAATTACAAATATTTTTAGATTATTTCAAAATATATGAAATTGGTTTAGAGATTTAGTTGGGTGTAATATTTAATTTCTCTAATAATTTATTTAATTTATAATTTAAAGTATCAATTTCTTTTTGTTGTTTTTGTATTTTTTTATATAATTCCTTCGTAGCACTTACATTTAATGTATAAATGTAATCTTTATCTATATTGTGAAAATCATTTATTTCTATACCATAAACAAAACAATTACTACCAGTAATATAAGTATCAATAGTTATATTATTATCATTAATATCAATAATTTTACAATTAATTTCTTTATCATTAATATCATAAATTTTAATATTAGAATTTAAACATAAATTTGAATTATTTATAGTTATAACATTTGAATTTATATTACATATAGAATATATATTAGGTATATATTCTGTTGAAAATGAAATTGCTTCTGGTATTATATTTTTAACATGTTGAGCTATAAACCCATATTTAATATTTAAACCATTACTAATAATATCAATATAATTATATTTTTTAGGTTTTATTAATAAAAATTTTTGTAAAGCATTATTAATATTATTAATATTTTTTTTAATTCTAATATCCGATTGCATTAATAAATCGCCTTTTAATTGTATAGATTTATCTACTTCTAAACTTATTGGTTGATAATAAAA
>Ga0247841_10002865_pt1 | contig 33242 bp, 24 predicted proteins | sample LaCruzMarch2015__2_FD_192410 | JGI IMG/M metagenome (GOLD analysis project Ga0247841, IMG submission 192410) | Freshwater microbial communities from meromictic Lake La Cruz, Castile-La Mancha, Spain - LaCruzMarch2015_18m | ecosystem: Environmental > Aquatic > Freshwater > Lake | place: Spain...
TGAGGTGGTGAGGTGGTGAGGTGGTGAGGTGGTGAGGTGGTGAGGTGGTGAGGTGGTGAGGTGGTGAGGTGATAAGGTGATAAGGTGATAAGGTGATAAGGTGTTAAATTGTTAAATTGTTAAATGTTGCGAAAAACAGTCGATTTCCTTGTGATTGGTTCCGGCATCGCCGGTCTGAGTTATGCGTTGAAAGTAGCAGACCACGGGAAAGTCTGCATCATAACCAAAGCGAAGGCTGATGAAACAGCCACCAAGTATGCCCAGGGCGGCATTGCCGCTGTAATGTATACTCCGGATACATACGCAAAGCACATCCTGGACACGATCAATGCCGGAGATGACCTGAGCAACCCCGAAATCGTGCGTATAGCCATAACCGAATCAACAGAAAGGGTCAAGGAGCTGGTGGAATGGGGCGTTGAGTTTGACAAAAAAGAATCCGGCCGTTTCGATCTGCATAAGGAAGGTGGCCATTCCGAATTTCGTGTGCTTCACCATAAAGATCAGACCGGGGCAGAGATTGAACGAGCCCTGCTAAGCAAAGTTAAAAGGCATCCAAATATCGAAATCCTTGAAAATCATTTTACTGTAGATCTTATCACCCAGCACCACCTGGGAATTGATGTCAACCGCCGTACATCTGATATCACCTGCTATGGGGCATATGTGCTAAACCCTGAAACAAGGGATATCCATACAATCCTTTCGCGGTTGACGTTAGTGGCAACCGGCGGAGCGGGAATGGTTTACGGTAACACAACAAATCCTGAGATTGCCACCGGTGACGGAATAGCCATGGTTTACCGTGCGAAAGGGACTGTGGAGAATATGGAATTTATCCAGTTTCATCCTACTACATTATATAATCCTGACGAGAAGCCTTCCTTTCTAATTACCGAAGCTCTCCGCGGCTTTGGGGCAATCCTGAAAACCAGGGATGAAAAGGAGTTCATGCAAAAATATGACCCCAGGGGGTCACTCGCTCCGCGTGACATCGTAGCCCGTGCCATCGATAACGAGATGAAAATCTCAGGTGACGATTACGTTTGCCTGGACTGCCGCAATTTAGATCCCAATGAACTTATCAATCATTTCCCCACTATTTACGCCAAGTGTCTGAGCCTGGGAATCAATATCACTAAAGAAATGATTCCCGTTGTTCCCGGTGCTCATTACACCTGTGGGGGAATTAAGGTCGACGAATATGCAAGGAGCAGCATTTTGAATTTATACGCTACCGGGGAATGCGCATCCACCGGGCTGCACGGCGCTAACCGACTAGCTTCCAATTCACTTCTCGAGTCAGCTGTTTTTTCACACCGTGCCGCTCTTGATTCAGTAAAGATTATCTCAGGCATTTCAATCGAAGATAATGTTCCGGATTGGAATGCCGAGGGGATGATCCTGAACGAAGAGATGGTTTTAATCACACAGAGCCTTAAAGAGGTTCAAGCCATTATGACAAGCTACGTGGGGATCGTACGATCGGATTTGCGTTTAAAAAGGGCCTTCGACAGACTGCACATCATCTACCATGAAACGGAAGATCTTTACAATAAATCGATCCTGACAGTAAAGCTTTGTGAATTAAGAAATATCATCAACATTGGATATCTTATCATTAAGATGGCATTAGCCAGGAAAGAAAGCCGCGGACTCCACTATTCGATCGATTATCCACACCCCAGGGTAAAAGTAACTGATGTTCACCAGGGAAATGGCCTGACGGATTATTAAAACACTGGAAATATGGCACTTGTCAAAGCTGTAAAAGGTATCATACCCAACATCGGGAAAAGGTGTTTCATGGCTGATAATGCCACTATAATCGGAGATGTGGTTTTAGGGGATGATTGCAGTATTTGGTTCAACGCCGTGATACGAGGAGATGTCCATTATATCAGGATCGGGAAGAATGTGAACATACAGGATGGCGTGATCATTCATTGTACCTATCGGCAGGCACCGGTAAATATCGGGAATAATGTATCAATAGCCCATCATGCCATCATACATGGCTGCACTATTCACGATAGTGTACTGGTAGGGATGGGAGCCATATTGATGGATCATGTCGAGGTTCAAAGCAATTGTATTATTGCAGCCGGTGCTTTAGTCACGAAAGGAACGGTCATCGAAGCCGACAGTGTTTATGCAGGTACGCCGGCGAGGAAGATCAAATCTATTGATAAGGAGCTTTCGGAAGGGGAAATTCTGAGGATTGCCAATAGCTATAATATGTATGCAGGTTGGCATAATCTTTAATTGAAGATTGAAGATTGAAGATTGAAGATTGAAGATTGAAGATTGAAAAACCGCTCCAAGGAGAGGGGTATCTTTTTAAGAGGCTGTCTTAAAAAGCATCTCAGCCATAAAAATAATATTTGTTTATTCATGCTCCAACGGGTGAATCCGTTGGTTCCGAATAAGTTATAAAAAATTAACCGACGGATTTACCCGTCGGAGTAAAAAAAATGAAGCCGCTCCAGGGATGGCTTGAAGCGGCTTTAATAAGATCTTTTCTAAATCTATTTCAAACCCAGTTTAGTTTTTACCAAAGGCATAATATTATCTCCTTTTTCATAGAAGAGAAATGCTCCGGTACCAACATCAAAGATATAAGTATAGCCGTTTTCTTTCGCCACCGCAGTAATAGCATTCTTTGCTTTATCAAGAAGCGGCTGAAGAAGGGTAACCTGTTTTTCCTGCAAATCAGTGTCAGCTTGCTGCTGGAAAGTCTGAATACGCGTTTCCAGGTCGGCAAGTTCCTTTTCTTTTGTTTGACGGATTATATCAGACATTGTGGTTGAATTGGTCTGATAATCCTGGACTTTCGACTGGTATTCAGCATACATTGTTTGCAGCTGTGTTTCCAAAGTTTTTCCATAATTCTTCAGTACCGTCTGGATAGAATCCTTACCCGGCATCATTTCGAGCAATTCATTGGAATCAATATAACCTAATTTAGCATTCACCTGGCTGAATCCAATGCTCATTAAGGCAAATAGCATGATTACCAGGGTTGGTTTTAAGAATTTTTTCATTTTTTTCTGATTAATAATTTATAAGTGGCGGCAAATATAGGGAAATTTATGAAACTGTACCTATTTAGGTCTTTTTTCACCGGGAGGTGGAATCGGATTATTTCCGGTACCCGCATTGCGGTCCATATTTTCCTTTTCACCTGAATTTCCCGTACTTCCCTGGGAAGGTCTTGGTGATGGCACCATCTGGCCGGGCTGACCCGTATTGCTTTGTCCTGTTCCCGTCTTGCTGGCTCCCAGTTCAACTGAGGGCCTTGTCCTGCTTTCCCGTCTTACCGTTTGCATTACTGTCCCGATTTCATCCAGCACGTCATCGCTCAAGTCAAATTTTGCATCGGCAAAAAGAAGGGAAGTTCCTGAGGCTTTATCGAAAATGAACACATAGTTTCGTGTTACGGCCATGTCCTGGATAGCATTGAATATTTTTTCCTGTATTGGCTGTACCAGTTCTATTCTTTTTTTAAAGAGGTCGCCATCTTTACCAAAACGCTTTTTCTGCAATTCCTTGGCTTCTTTTTCCTTTTGGACGATCTCATTTTCTTTTTGCTTTTTCATGTCTTCGGGAAGCAGAATTGACTCAGTCTGGTATTCCCGGTATAATTTATCGATATCCTGAAATTTGGCTTCGATTTCTTTTTGCCATTCAGCTGACAAGTCATCCAGCAAGGCTTGGGCATCCGTATATTCAGGAATATTATTCAGAATATAATCGGTATCGACAAATGCGTATTTCTGGCCAAATCCCGGAAGAAAGGCCATTATTAAAAAAGTGCTGATTAAAATGATCTTTTTCATATTTATTCCTCCAGATAATTATTTGAGTTGAACTTACTCCAATGCAAAAAACCTGCCATTATTTTCTAAATATTTAATCGATAGATGAATTGATTGAAAAATGAAACTGTGATCCACTCGCAGAAGGGATACCAAAAACCGGGTCGAAACCATAGCCCCAGTCGAGCCCTAATAAACCAAACATTGGCAGGAAGACCCTGAGGCCAAAACCGGCGGAGCGGTATATTTCGAAAGGATTGAAATCTGAAAAACCAGACCATGAATTACCTCCTTCTACGAATGCCAGGGCAAAAATAGTTGCGCTGGGATTTAATGAAAGGGGATATCGCAGCTCAAGGGTATATTTAGTATAGATGGTTCCCCCGATATTTTTATTCAGATAGTAACCAGGGGTTATGGTTTCGTTGCGGTAGCCTCTCATGCCAATGATTTCACGGCCATCCAGGTTGTTGTATCCCGACAAGCCGTCTCCTCCCAGGTAGAATCGTTCAAAGGGCGTTATACCGATGTCCTGGTTGTAAAGGCCCAGGAATCCGAGCTTTGCCCGCGTCATGACCACAGCTTTAGGGAATATTTCCGTATAGAAAGTTGCGTTTATCTTCCATTTGTGGTATTCAATCCACTTATATTTTTCCTCAGGTTCCATGGTTTTATAATCCTTATCGGAGAATAAGGAATACGGCGGAGTCAATTCAAGGGATATGGAAACATCAGATCCGTTTGTAGGATAAATAGGCTGACTGATAGAACTTCTGCCGAAAATAATATTGTAATTAAAATTATTATAAGTGCCTGTTCCGGAGCCAAAAACAAATATCTGGGAATACTGGAAGAGGTCATATCGTTGAAGCGTAATGGCTTGATAAAGGGTAAAATAATCATCAGGCAAGCGAAGTCTTTTTCCTAAACCCAGGGTCAATCCATTAATTACGAATTCGGACCTGAGCGGATCTTTTTTTGATTTCCCATTGGAATAAAGAGAATGCCAATAAGTTACGCTAAAAGCGTTTGGTTTTTTCCCTCCGAGCCATGGCTCAGTAAATGAGGCGCTGTAACTGAGATAGCCTTTTCCATAGGATGATAACCTGACGCTTAGCTTCTGGCCATCTCCTCCGGGTACCGGTTTCCAGGCCCCTTTAGCAAAAATTTTCCGCATGGAAAAGTTATTGAATGACAAGCCCAGGGTCCCGATAATCCTGCCATAGCCCCATCCGCCGCTCAACTCGATCTGGTCAGATGAAGTCTCTTCCACTTTATAAGTAATATCAACGGTGCCATCAGTTGCATTTGGTAAAATATCCGGGACGATCTTCTCCGGGTCGAAATACCTAAGCTGCGCCAATTCACGGGTAGTCCTGATAATATCAGTCCGGCTGAAAAGTTGTCCCGGCCTGGTGCGTAACTCACGCATTACCACATGGTCGTTAGTTTTCGTGTTCCCGCTGATTGATACTTTATTGATACGGGCCTGCTTGCCTTCACGGATACGTATCTCTATGTCGATTGAATCTTTTTCAACATTAACCTCAACAGGATCTGCGGCAAAGAACAAATAACCATCATCAAGGTATAAGGAACTGACATCCTGTTCATTAGGATTAAACGAAAGATTAGTTTCCAACACTTCCCGGTTATACAAATCCCCCTTTTTTATTTTAAGCACACTGTTCAACTGATCTGACGTGTATTTGGTATTCCCGACCCAGGTAATATTCCTGAAATAATATTGAATTCCTTCGTCGAAATACAAATCCAGGCTCAGTGTCTTATCCTCATTACGATACATCGAATCCCTGACCACAACAGCGTCCCTGTATCCAAGGCTGTTATATTTTTCAATGACCTTCATGAGGTCCTCTTCATACTTATTCTGTATATACCTGGAAGGTTTAAATATCCTGATTTTGACAGTACGATTAAGGTGTGCCATAGTGGAGTCGATTACACCCTGGGGATTTAAGCGGATTAACTCACGCAGGTCATATAAAAGAGCCATTTCAATATCCTGAAGCGGATCAAATTTCCCCTTTTCCTTGGTTTCTTTCATGGCATTCTTAATCTTCTGGGCATTAAACTGCTTATTACCATAAATATAGATCTTGTCAATCTTTATCCTGCTATTTTTTTTAATATTGATATCAAGGACAACATTATTTGCTCTGGTAGTATCAGGTGTTTGTCTGATTTCAACTTCAGTATCCATAAAACCCTTATCGCGAAAATGTTCTCTGATCCGGTGTTTAGCATTCATCAACAAACTTTCCGTTACCACATCTCCCCTTGTTATATTTATCTTTTCACGCAAATTGTCAGCTTCTGTTTTATTGACACCTTTCAGGGCGAATCTTGACAACCGGGGTCTTTCTTTCAAACGCAGCTCAAGGAATACTCTTTCTCCTTGGATATCAGTAATATAAATACCGACATTTTCAAAGAGTCCCTGGTCCCAGAGTTTTTTAATTGCTTTTGAAATTTCTTCACCGGGTAAAGTCACCTTTTCCCCGACGTTTAAGCCGGCCAGCATCACCAGAACATTTTTGTCAAGATATTCAGCTCCAACCACCGTTATTCCACCGATTTCGTATTCTATCGGCCTTGTATAATCAATGACGGTTCCCTCTCCCAGCGAAACCTGTGAAAAAACCTGAAATGAGGGGAATAGAAAGGAAATAGCGATCACCAGGATCAGACCATACTGTTTCAAACTTTCATAGAATAACGGACATTTATTTCCAAAAATCGTTCTCATCCATTTCATCCGTTATGATTTTTCTTGATCTGATCACTGGTTTTACCATAGCGTCTTTCGCGATGCTGGTAGTTATAAATAGCTTCGTACAGGTCTTCTTTCCTGAAATCAGGCCAGTACTTCTGACAGAAAAACAGTTCTGAATAGGCAATTTGCCAAAGTAAAAAATTACTTACACGGTATTCGCCGCTGGTTCTGATAAGCAATTCAGGTTCAGGCAAGGGGAAAGAAGGAAGCCTGGCAGTAAAATATTCAGGAGTAATATCATCGGCTGTGACAAAGTTTTCTGCAAGGTCGCGGGCAACACTTTTCACTGCTTCCAGGATTTCCCACCTGGAACTGTAACTGAGTGCCAGCGTGAGTGTCATACGGTCATTGCCGGCAGTATCCTTAATGGTCTGGACAAGTTGCTTGTAAATGCTTGCAGGCAGGGTTTCAAGGTTGCCAATGGCATTCAGGCGGATCTTATTTTTGTTCAGGGTTTTGGTTTCTTTATTAATAGTTTGAAGGAGCAGATGCATCAGGGCATCGACTTCAAATTTTGGCCTATTCCAATTCTCGGTAGAGAAAGCATACAAAGTAAGGTATTTGACACCAATTTCAGCGGCCGACTCGGCAGCTTCCCTGACGGCCGTTACACCTTGCTTATGACCGTATGTTCTGGGCTTGCCCTTCAGTTTTGCCCATCTGCCATTACCGTCCATAATGATGGCAATGTGATTGGGTAACTTGTTCAGATCCAGTTGTTCTTTAAAGCTCATTACATTTTCCCGCCTGCTGTTGATTTGGCTGATTGTCAACTATTTTTAGATTTCCACTGATTCGGACATTTATTTTTATTAAACAGCCGGAATTTATAAGTCAACGAAATGCCGGTAAAATTATACCAGTCGTTCGTAGACGGATTCCCTCTTTCCTGATAGGCTTTATGCCGGAATGTCGGATCAGATAAAACTTCTTCAGGATCAGTTGTATTTATTTGTGAACCATCCAGGTAGTAAGTCTCACTTACATCATCCAGATAATCTGTAAAAGATTTTCTCAGCCCCCATTCTGCAGACAAGCATAACCGTTTGCTAAAACTATACTTAGCCCCTATTCCGAATGGTATGCTGAAAGCTATTAAATTATATGGCTTTCGGCCATCAAAACCGACATTCTGACCTTCTGTTCCGATACTTCTTAATTCTATACCATCAGACATAGGGTTAAAAAACACCATTCCAATTCCACCAAATATATAAGGTGTTAAGATATTCCGCCTGCTTCCGGTGTAATAGTCGAAGAAATTAAATTCTGCTGTTACAGAAATATCTGTTATTTTCGACTCGAATTTAAGGCCACGCAGATCATTGGTCTGGCCTAAACGGTCATCACCTTTGATTTTACCCTTAAAGGCACTAGCCTTGACAACCCATCTTGAGTCAATATTTACCCTTGCAATAACTCCGTAGGCAGGTTTAGACGCGAGAAAATGGATACCTGGATTGATATCGCCCAGATAATAGGATACACCTCCAAACAACCCTACTTCCGCTGTTTGTGAAAAGGCCATCATTCCTGATAAGGCAAAAGTCAGAATTATAAGATGCTTCTTCATTTTTCGTGCAGGCGCAAAAATACCAAAAATTCTTAATGATTTAACGAAAGGATCAGTTACGCGCATCCAATCCCCATTTCAGCTTTTCCCTGATTGTCATGAAAAAATTTCTACCTTTCATCTGGACCATATTAACTTTAAAATCCGCTTTTTCAACAATCAGTTCAAGGTTCGATTGAATGATGGCTCTTCTGGAATCGAGGCTGACGAGGAATTGATCTTCCCGTCCTTCCACGATGATCTTTATCCTTGATTTGTCAGGTATAACGACAGGCCTGACGGTTAAATTGTGCGGGGCAATCGGGGTAAGCACAAAATTCTCGGACCCGGGTGTAAGAATGGGTCCGCCACTACTCAGGGAGTAAGCGGTGGAACCGGTCGGAGTGGCTATGATCAATCCGTCGGCCCAGTATGAATTCAGAAACATCCCGTCGATATAAACATGGAGCACAATAAGGGAAGTAGTGTCTTTCCGGGTAATTGTCAGTTCATTAAGGGCGAAATTCATCTCACCGAAAAGCTCTTTCGGCTGGCTAAGCCTGACAAGTGCCCGTGAATCAATCTCGAAATCCTGGGCCAGTACCTTATCTATGGCAGGCAGTATTTCGTCTTTTGCTATACTCGATAAAAAACCGAGCCGTCCGATATTAATCCCCATAACTGGTATTCCTGAGTCTCTAACAAGTGTAGAGGCATCCAGGATAGTTCCATCTCCGCCAATAGAGAAAAAGAAGTCAGCCTTACCTACAATTCCTTGATGATCTTTAAATAAAACCAAATCTGAAGGAAACTCAATCTGCTCCTGCAACAATTCAAAGAAAGGCTGATAGACGGTTAAGCTGCATTTTTTCAGGATCAGTTTATCTATAACACGTTGTACATACTTCAGGTTCTCAGGGGAAACCTCTCTTCCGAAAAGAGCAATCAACATTTCAGTGAAATTATGTTAGCAAGGATACAAAAATAGCTATTAATTGATCATTCTAAGCTGATCATCAGATTGGCGCCATAAAATGCAGAAAAACGCCGGCTTCATTCATAATGTTCACGGAGAATTCAAGCCTGACAACTATATCATAATAAGTTACAAAGTCGAAACCGGTTCCATAACCGAGAAGAAGGGTGTTTTGAAGGTCATTGGATTCCTGTCCGAAATCCTGGTCATAGACCCCGTAACCTGCATCAAAAAATACATTCAGGTACAATGCATAAAAAATCTTTCCGAATTTATCCGACCTGATAAAACTTAAATTTCTCACATGGTTTGGGATAATAGCAAATTTGACATTATTTTTCAGAATCCCGAAATGCCGGGCATCAACCAGGTAATATTCGTACGAACGGACCATATCCCGGTCATAGCCGATCCCACGAATGATAAAATAAGGCTGCAGGCCGGCGGAGATCTTGCCGTTCAGGCCGGTGGCAAAATAAACCCCGGGATGCAACTCCCAAAATTTCCTGAAAGTTGCCAGAAATTGAACAGTATTTAAGGTATTGTTGTTAAAGGTCCATAGCCCTTGTTTTATGATTTGAAAGTCGAAATAATAACCTTTCAACGGATAAGGTTTGAAATCGCGGTGATCGCATTTAAACTGGTAACTGAACGAAATATATTGCACATCATTGGCACTGTCTGTTGTAAAGTTCACATTTTCTTTTAAAAGATTGTCGGAAAAGTGATTCCGGTCATATCTGAGTTCCAACTTGTGTGTATTATAAATATTTCGCCTCACCAGGAATTGGCCATAAGCATAGTAATCCTGCCGGGCAAACCCTTCCGGTTCTCTGAAAAAATCCTGTTTATTGTCGACTGTCTGGTAAGCAGTTTCCTTTTGCCTCGAATATCCAAAGCCAAAACCCATGCCCAGGGTTTTCTTAGTATTAAGATAGGGTATTTGGTATTGAAGAACGATGACCCTGTTATAGCCCCATTGAAGCCGCAGGATGAAGTTTTCTTTCCGTCCCCTGAAATTACGCCAGTCGATGTAAAAGCCATAACTGATCCTGCTTAAATCTTTGGTTTCCCACCAAAGATTAAAGTTACGGTCTGAAAGCTTCAAAATGGGAGTAGGCCATATATACCAGCGTTCTGTTACATTCACAATTATTGTTACATCTCCGCTGTCGGGGTCATTAAATGTTTTCTTCAGATCAACGAAATTAAAAAGTGAAGTATTCAGCAGGTTCTCCCGTGAACGTAACAACATCGAGTCAAGCTTGTCACTTCTCACATAATCACCTGCATTGAAGATGATTTCACGCAGGATAATCTGATCCCTGGTAATTTTGTTTCCGGTCAGGGTAATAGATTCGATCCTGAAATAGCGTTTTCCGGTTCCAGTGACAAGATTTTCAGACTGGGCAAAGGAGTCTGATCCGTTGAAAAAAAGGATGACAAGACATAAAGCCTTGAAAGTGGATCCGTATTTTTGCAATTCAAGATTCAATGAGAGCGGCTTTCAAATGCTAAGGTAGTTCATGAGCGCATCATATCTTTCCTTCAAATCATCCAGGTCGTCTTTTTCCGCAAAAGTGGCCTTAATGGTATAATTATACCGTTCAAAGGTCTGAATGACAGGATTCAAATCGATATTAGTGATTTTCAGGGTAAGGTCGATCAATGTAGATTCAGGACGGGTTGTGAAGAATGCGCCGATAATCCTTGCATCGTTCGATTCGATGATTTGCGAGATCTCAGCCATAGAGTAATTATTTTCGGCAATTTCCAGAATGATGAGGCTACCCGGATTTAAAACGGAAGTATTCAGTGTAAGAAACCGCACCAGGTTCGGCAGGGTAATCACGCCATTGTATGTATTTCGCTGGTCGACAACCGGCAACAGTGATAATTTCATTTCTGTTATCATCTTCATCACGTCGAAAACATGTTGATAATCAGAAATGAATGCATTTGGCAGTGAAAGTTTCACATTGCCGACGGCGTCCATAAGGTCGGTATGATTGATCAGGTCAAATTCTGAAACCACACCGAGCAGTTCCCTTTCATTTACAACGGGTAGATGATTGACCCTGTTCTCTTCCATGGCATTTAATGCGAAGTTACAGGTATCGGAGGTCTTCAGCGGGAGAATATCGTAAGAGGCAATTTCTTTAGCGATCATAATTATCGTTTTGGGATGCAATTGTCAATCGCAAAATTAACTTTAAAAAATTGGATGATGCGAATTATTCCTTCCCTTCGTCAAGTCGTTACTTCGTTACATCGCAAAATCGCTAAATCAGCTAACGGTTTCCTCCTCGCTGCGTTCGTACCAATGACAAGCTACATAACTAAATGACAATCAAATAGTAACAACACTCTGTAGGAGTGTTGTTACTATTTGATTGTCAGTTAATTTTGCAACTTGTCATTGGTAGCGAAGCGAAGGTACTGCCAGTTTTTCTGCTAAACGCCTTAAATTGTCAAATAATCAAATAAATCAAATGGTCCTAGTCTCTAAGGCAACGAGAAGGAAAGCCGTAAGTCTTGCCGCTGCTGCCCATATCGCAATAGTCACTGCCGAAGTACAGGTGCGAGCCGTAGGTACTACTGATCTGCGAACTGCTCCAGTAGCTGCCGAGGGACCCCCTGTCATGGAGAAAACCATCGCTGTACTGCAGGTACCCGGCTGCATGCATTTTTAAAGCAGTGCTCCACGTACCGTTCAAGTTGGTCCAGCCTCCGCTTGCATCTACATTGGTCCATTCGGTTGATGTCGGGAGCCGCCAGCCGCTGCCAAGTAAAAGGGCACAGGGATCGCTGGCAAGTATCCAATCAGAATTATCATTGATAACAGTTATCCAGGTCGTATTGGGGGTTCTGGCTGAGCCGGTATGTTTATATCCTTGTTGCCTGTTAAACTGCCAGTACCAGCCTGCCGAGGCTTCGGTGTTATCGTCTTCGGAAGTTGACTGCTGGCTTGCACCCAGGTTCCTGCTAATCCAGCATTTGGAAGGTTCTCCGGGGATATTAGTCACCAGACCATAGGTGACTGTTTTTGTTACCGGGGCAACGGAACCTGCCACATGGCTGACGGTCATGGAAGAGCCAATGGAACAAGGCATTGCAAAACCGCCTGCTCCATAAGCAACCTCTTTCCATAGAGCCATTTGGGAAACGTAAATATACATTTTACCGTCTGTTGTACAAAACACCTGTAAACCATTGGCAGGACTTGAGATAGTGCTAATCTGTGATTGAGTCATCCGTGGTATTAGCATTCCTTTGTCGGTCGAATTTACATCTAAAATAGCCGAATTGTCCGGCGCGCTGCCATCGGTGTTGATGCCCACCTGCGAGAAGAGTAAGCTGCTGTTCAGCAGACACATCATGATAAGAAAAGCTGATTTTTTCATGGTTTTTTTATTTTGGATCAATATTTATCAATTTTTGGTTTCTTTATGTTTAGTTTGAAGTATTTTTACCCCTCCCCTTTATCCCCTCCCCTGCTGGCAGGGGAGGGGAATGGGGTGGGGTACATTAAATTACCTCGCAGAGGTTTTACTGATTGGTTAATTATAAGAATGTATAAAGATAAAAGATATCAAAGGAAAGTCAAGGCTATTTCTTACTGTTTTCCTCAATTTTGATTTTATCCCCGTAAACATGTTCCATTTAGCCTGATAATGCGGTAAAGGGTCATCCGGCGTTTTGCTTGAATTTTACTGCTGATTCAACTCTCTTCCGAAAAAAATGCTAAGGTAGTTATCATATCTGGATGGATGTATTCTACCCTCTTTTAAAGCTTTTATTACCTCGCAGCCCGGCTCATGCGAGTGGGTGCAGTTATTGTACTTGCAAAGGTGCATCAGTGCCCGCATTTCGGGGAATCGTTCAGCAACTTCGTTTTTATTGAAATCCGTAAGGCCAAATTCCTTAATTCCGGGAGTATCGATAATGTAACCCCCAAAAGATAAAGCATGCATCTCGGGAAAAGTAGTAGCGTGTTGCCCTTTTAAATGATAGGAAGATATCTCCTTGATCTTCAAATTTAGCTCAGGCTGCAAAACATTGATTAGGGTTGACTTGCCGACTCCTGAATGTCCGGAAATGAGACTGACTTTGTCTTTTAAAACCGCCTTGAAGCCTTCCATACCATCTTTTGTTTTAGCCGAAACCCTCAGGCAGGGATATCCTGCATCGAGATATATTTTTTCCGTTTCTTCAAGCCAGGGAATTAATTCTTCGATATAAAGATCTATTTTGTTGAAAAGAATAATGGCAGGTATATGATAGGCTTCAGAAGTTACCAGCATCCTGTCGATAAATCCTGTGGATGTACGGGGAAATGCAAGCGTGGCAACAAGCACGAGCTGATCGATATTAGCGGCAATTATGTGAGATTCTTTCGATAGTTTTGTTGCCTTTCTAATGATATAATTGTGTCTCTCGAAAATCTTTGTAATTATCCCGATATTCTCATCAGCCTGCATTTCAACCTCCACCCTGTCGCCAACAGCAACAGGATTGGTCGTGCGGATACCTTTCATGCGGAAGTTGCCTTTAAGCTTGCAAGGAACAGCTATCCCATGTTCAAAAGATACCATATGCCAGCTTCCTGTCGAGCGCGTTATAATTCCAGTCACAATAATAAAATAATTTGTAAAATTACAAACTATTGTTAATTTTGAATCGCGATTAACCCATTAGCTTATGGCCTACTTAAAATACATCTCTTTTATCGTACCACCGCTGATCGCTGTTCTTATTTACCTATACCTCAGGTATAAGTTCTCTCAGTGGTCTTTTTCACTGCTATTTAAATCATTCCTCTGGGGGATGATAAGCATTGTGCTGGTGCTTGTGGTGCAGCTTGCAGCATCTTATCTCGAGCTTGACAAGCTTACCAATATCCGGAGAGTGCTTTTCTATGCCCTGGTGATCATGGCATTTTTTGCCGAGTTAGGGAAATATATCTTTCTCAGGCTGTTGGTTTACCCGAAAGAGGAGTTCAAGACACCTGTCGACGGAATCATTTTCGCCGTAATGATCTCCATGGGGTTTGCCACGATGAACAACATTCTTTATTTTATCAACATCCCTGACCTTTCGGTTAATATTCCAAATGCGCTCACCGCCGGACCTGCCAATGCCATTTTCGGAGTTTTGATGGGCTTCTTTATTGGCCTGGGGAAATTAAGAAAGATGCGTTTCGTTGATACCATGACCGGGCTCGCGGCTGCTGTTTTTTTCCATGCCCTGTATTCTTTTTGCCTGTTGACAAAAGATTACAGGTTATTATGGGCTTTTTTCATCGGTGCGACCATCATTGCAATTTCTTTATGCATAGGTGCTCTTCGTATCCATCAGGATGCGAAGGCTGAAGAACAATTCTAAAGTTCATCCATTAACTTTATATCTCTTTCCGGGAAGGCTTCTGATCAGCCCTTCAAATTCGAGTTTCAGCAGGATTGCCGCTACTTTGCTCGCGGTCATGCCCGAACTCAGATAAATTTCATCTATATCGGCCTCTTTTCTGACTTCAAGAAGCTCGAAGATTTTCTTCTCCAGCTCATTCAAATCGGTGAACAATTTTTGCTGGATATGAATTTGCTGGGGTGTTTGATCCCAGCTCATCATGAAACAAATATCAGCAGCACTTTGAGCCAGTGCCGCCTTATTGGTTTTTATCAACTGATTGCATCCGCTTGATCTGGCATCAGTAACCCGGCCGGGAAGAGCAAAGACATCGCGACTGTAAGAATTAGCGATATCAGCCGTAATCAGGGCGCCACCTTTCAATGCCGACTCGATCACGAGGGTCGCGTCGGCTATCCCGGCAATGATCCTGTTGCGGCGGGGAAAATAATCCCGGTTCAGGTTGGTCCGGCTAAGGAATTCGGTCAGCAAACCACCGTTTTCGATCATCTTTTCTGCCAGCGGACGGTTGACTAAAGGATATATCTGATCGAGGCCGTGAGCCAGCACCCCAACTGTAGGCAGACCGGCTCCGAGCGAAGCCCGGTGGGCCGCAGTATCAATACCATAAGCTAATCCGCTTACCACGAGAACGCCCAGGTCGGCAAAATCCTGAATGATCTGTTCACACATTGCTTTACCATAGTCTGACGGCATTCGAGTACCCACGACACTCAGGATCCGTTTCTGGCTTAGATTAGCCTTGCCTTTGAAATATAACATCATAGGCCCGTCTTCACAATGTTTCAGCCTGTCAGGATAAGCCGGCTCAAGGTAGAAAAGTGGAGCAATCTGGTATTGCCTGATAAAGGCAACTTCTTTTTCAGCCCTGGCAAAGATGTCTCTTTTATGGACGGAATTAGCAATAACCTGGCCTATCCCCGGAATTTTAAGAAGGTTTTTCTTCTTTTCCCTGAATACAGCTTCCACCCCCCCGCAATAGGCTACAAGTTTTTTCCCCTGCATATCGCCTATCCCCGGGATAAGCGTCAGGGCAATCTCATTAATCAATGATCCATTATCTGGCATAAAGAATAGGTTTTTCTTTATTAATACCTTTGTTTGACAAAATATACCCGGTTGGTAAAAAATTTTCTCAGGATATTAGTTTGCCCGCTCGACTGGGGCATAGGCCATGCGACACGTTGTGTGCCTGTTATCAGGCATTTACTGGCACAAAGGCATGAAGTGATCATCGTTGCTGATGGCAGGCCTTTGGATTTCCTGAGAGAATATTTTCCAGACCTGGAGTACATACGCATGCCCGGTTTGTTGGTATCTTATCCTTCAGGAAATAAAATGGTTATTAAGATGATGCTTCAGTCTCCCGCCATCATGTTCAATATATATAAGGAGCATCAGCTTTTAAAAAGATTAATCAGGGATCATAAAGTAGATGTGGTCATTTCGGATAACCGTTTCGGACTTTGGTCCAGGAAAGCTTATTCGGTTTATATAACCCACCAACTGATGATCAAGGCACCTGAAAAAATGAGATGGGCGGAGCCATTGCTATACCGCGTACACGGTTGGTTCATAAATCATTATGATGAATGCTGGATTCCTGATTATGCCGGTGAAAAAAATTTATCGGGCGATTTAAGCCATCAGTATCCTTTCCCGCAAAATGGACATTATATCGGGATCCTATCACGTTTTGAAAATTTCACGGGTCCGGTAAAACCGGCTGAGCAGAAAAAGGCGCCTGATCTGCTCATCATGCTTTCAGGCCCTGAGCCACAGCGTACCATCCTGGAAAATGTCATTTTAAAAAAACTTGTTCAGCATCAGCATCTGAATGTTGTTATCCTGCAGGGCTTGCCCGGCAAATTTCAGAAGCATTCACCCCTTCCAGGAGTGACCATCTTCAACCATTTGCCTGATGCAGAGATCATCGGGCTGATCAACCATTCGGGAGTGATCATCTGCCGTCCTGGTTATTCAACCATCATGGATCTGGTCACGCTTGGCAGAAATGCAGTTTTAGTGCCCACGCCCGGCCAGACCGAGCAGGAATATCTTGCCCGGCATTTATCAACCGACAGATCATTTTATATTATAACACAGGATAAATTTAATCTCAGCCTGGCTCTGCAGGCAGGTTTGCAGTTAAGTGTCCACAAGGATTTCCGGAATGACCTGTTTTTACTTGCGGCCAGGATCACAGGGCTTCATGAAAGATTTCAAAATAAACATCCACATTGCACACAGCAAATTATTGATTAAAAAGGTTATTTCATAAGTGTTTAACCACTAAGGCACTGAGATCACTAAGGGGCACTAAGGTTTTAAGGTTTATAAAAATCCTCTTATGTGATCATATTCTCAGTGTTCCTGAGTGTCCTTAGTGCCATTTAGTGGTTAATAAAAAGACATTTAGGACAAGCTCTTTTTAATTTAATTTTACCGGCATCCTCCGGAATTCATAATTTTGATTCGAAATTAATAATGACTCAGATAAAATAACCTATGATCCTCACATCCATCACCTGGTCTGCTGAACCCGAAATTTTCCAGATCGGGAATTATGCGATACGCTGGTACGGCGTTTTATTTGCTCTTGGTTTTGCTATCGGCTATTTCATCATGTTGAATTTTTTCAGAAAAGAAAAAATACCGGTTAAACTGCTTGATCAACTAACTACTTATATGGTCATTGCAACAGTAATTGGTGCAAGGCTCGGGCATTGCCTGTTTTATGAACCTGCCTATTATTTAAGCAGGCCGTTAGAGATACTGAAAGTCTGGGAAGGAGGCCTGGCCAGCCATGGTGCTGCAATAGCGATACTTTTAGCCGTCTATATCTTTGCACGCAAAAACAAAGTTTCCTATTGGTGGGCAATGGATAGAATAGCTGTGGTTACGGCCCTTGCAGGCTTTTTCATCCGCATGGGCAACCTGATGAACTCAGAAATATTTGGCAGGCCGACCTCTCTTCCATGGGGGTTTATTTATGAAAACGCAAGCAAATCTTCAGATGTTGACCTGTCACTGCCGCGTCACCCTACCCAGATCTATGAAGGTCTTGCCTACCTGCTGATCTTCGTTATTCTGATGTTGATTTATTACAGGAAGAATGGAAAGCCAAGGGAAGGCTCGCTGATCAGTCTTTTCGTGCTGTTGATCTTTGGTGTCAGATTCTTCATCGAATTCCTGAAAGAGCCCCAGGTTGGATTTGAGAAAGGAATGGCGCTCAATATGGGCCAATTGCTAAGTATACCTTTAATCATTGCCGGTGCAGCCGGCTTATTCCTGATCTTCAGGAAGAAGAGCATTCAAACCTGAAGATAAGGTTATTCCCCTTTAAAAGCAGCCATCACATCATCGGCGCGGGTTGACAGATCGCCCTGGCCATTCTGCTTTGCTAACTGACTCAAACTTCTCAGGATTCTCATATTTCTATCCAATGAAGCTGAATAATATTCTTGCATAAACCAGGGTTTCAATGTTTTGTAATACCTCAGGTCATCACCGAATATTTCAATAAGCCTGGAAACAATGGCATTGGCTTTTTCGGGCTCATCGGCGCCATAATAAATTTCCGCAAAGGGAATCATCATCATATCATAAGGTACCTTGCTGTCAGGAAAAAAATAAATACAGGTATCCAGAAGTACTAACGCTTTTTCAATCTCTCCTCTGTTTAAAAAAGTCTCGGCTGCCCTGAGGTAATTCTGCCTCGGGAGACGGCTGTTACGGTTGCTTTCCCGGTCGACCTTCACTTTCGGGTCATTCAGATTGCCCCATCTGCAGTTGGTAAAAATCTCATAGGTCTTATCCGGATTGACTCCGCCAATTCCCTGATAATAATTATCAGCCTTAACCGGCATAAACTTATATACCATTCCTTCCTGATGTAAATACTGATCAATGTCCAGAAAATTGGTAAGGCTGGAAGGATTGGCTGTATAAATTGCCCTTTCCCAGTTGATGGTAGACAAGAAATCCAAAACCGCAAGGTCGTTCTTATACAATGCATTCTGTTTGATCTCCCATTCGATATAAGGCACGATCTTATCAGCCATTTCCCTGGGCACGATACCGTTCTCGACACATTTTCGGGCATCGACGGTTAATCTCACCTTACGTGATGGGAAGTAGTTGATCTTTTTCCCTCCTGAAACCGCAATTTTAGAGCGTTCATCATCCATCGCAACAAATCCGATCAGCTCCGATAGTTCGGTATACTTATTTTCCAGGCTTGGATGCTCATAAATCGGGATATAATTATTGATGCCGTTTTTGTATTGGTCCCTCGACAGTGTAAATGGAAGCGGATCTGAATCGTAAACTTTTGAAAACATCTGTTGTACATACCAATGACCGGAAGCCAGCATGTGGTTGACCACGCGGACATCCGTCCTGAAACCTTCAACTTCCTGGACATACCATAAAGGAAAAGTATCGTTATCCCCGAAGGTTATCAATATAGAATTCCTATCGCACCCTTTGAGGTAGTTAACCGCAAAATCGTGTGCAGCATATTTACCTGACCGGTCATGGTCATCCCAGCCCTGTTGTGCCATGATGCCAGGCACCAGGATCAGGGTTGCAGCGATTACCGAGCCGGCAATAATAACCTCCTGCTTCCGGACCATGCTCTGGATGAACTCGATTAATCCCATGACTCCCAGGCCGATCCAGATTGCAAATGCATAAAAGGACCCGGTATAGGCATAATCACGCTCCCTGGGCTGAAGAGGGTGTTGGTTCAGAAAAACGACAATGGCGAGACCTGTCATGATGAACAGGAGGAAGATTACCCAGGTATCGTTCCGGTTTTTCCGGAAATGATAAAATAACCCGGCAAAACCAAGTAAAAGAGGAAGCAGGTAAAATTTATTATGCGCTGAATTTTCGCGGCTGATGGGAAGGTTTGACTGGTTGCCCAACCTTCCGCTATCGATAAAGTTAAATCCCGTAATCCAGTTACCATCTTCCTTTTCACCCTGGCTCTCGATGTCATTTTGTTTACCGGAGAAATTCCACATAAAATACCGTAAGTACATGTGTCCCAATTGGTAAGAAAAAAAGAACCTCATGTTTTCAATGAAAGTTGGTTTGTAGAGCGTTTCCGAAGACCCATCTCCTTTCCTGACCGTAACAGGTGTACCCTTAACTTTGCCATATTCTTTATAATACTTGATATGGCCGCTTTTCTGATTGCTCCACATACGGGGAAAGATCGTTTCAAAACGGGGATCATAAACCGGCAATGATTCTTTCCGGTCGTCGGTAATTATATATTTCCCTTTAGCTTTATCTTTCACATATACCGGCGTGCCATCCTTATAATCTTCCACAGGGGCATTGTAATACTGGCCGTAATAAAGCGGGTAAGTACCGTACTGTTCACGATTGAGATAACTTAAGAGGCCGATGGCATCCTGAGGGTTATTTTCATTGATAGGTGTGCCGGCATTTGAGCGGATGATCAGGATAAAAAATGAAGAATATCCTATAAGCAGAAAAATAAAAGCCAGGATGACGGTATTGAGCACGTTTTTATACTTCCTGACCGAATACCAGTGTCCCCAAACGATCAGGCCGATCAGCAGTGCAAAATAGATTATGGTACCTGAATTGAACGGCATTCCGAGTGAATTCACGAAAAACAGTTCGAATGATCCGGCCAGCTTAACGATACCGGGTATAAAGAAATACATCAGAATGGCAAGTATAACGATGGAAACCAGTCCGGCTATCATCATCCCATTACGGGTGGGTTTGTATTTTCTGAAGTAATAGACAAAAGTGATAGCGGGAATAGCCAGCAGGTTCAGCAGGTGGATACCGATGGTCAGGCCGATAAGGAACGCGATCAAAATGAGCCAGCGCAGTGAATGTTTTTCATCGGCTACCACTTCCCATTTAAGGATGGCCCAGAATGTGATAGCTGTAAAGGCAGATGACATGGCATAAACCTCTCCTTCGGCAGCCGAGAACCAGAATGAATCGGAGAAAGTGAAGGCCATTGCTCCGACAAAGGCACTTCCAAATAGTGTTATTACCTGGTTGAGCGTAAATCCATTTTCGGCTTTGATCAGTTTGCGCCCCAAAAGAGTGATGGTCCAGAACAGGAAAAGGATAGTCAAAGCACTTGAAAAAGCCGACATGGCATTGATCATCATGGCCACATTGGAAGTATCACCAAAAGCAAAAAGTGAGAAGAATCTTCCAAATAACTGGAAAGTAGGTGCTCCGGGCGGGTGTCCCACCTGCAGCTTATAGGCTGTGGAAATATATTCGCCGCAATCCCACCAGCTGGCCGTTGGCTCGAGCGTTATCATGTAAACAATAAATGCGATAAGGAAGGAGGCCCATCCCAGGATGGTATTCCAGCGTTTGAAATTTTGGTGTGTGATCATTTCCTTTGATTTGGAGGTGCGAATTTAAAAAGAAAAAGCGAAACCTGGCTACAGAATATTGCTTATCAAATAATTCTATAACTTCTCTGGTCTTATTAAAAAAATATTTCTACCTTTGCACCCCCATTTTGGGGGAACTTTGTCCGATGGTGTAAGTGGCAACACGTCTGATTTTGGTTCAGAAGACTCCAGGTTCGAGTCCTGGTCGGACAACGGGATTAATGAAATATTTAATCGTACGGGAGGGGGCTGTGGTCCCCTTCTTTGTTGAAGATTGAAAATATGCCCCCTCCCTTACTCCCTCCCCCAATTGGGGGAGGGACGGGGTGGGGGCCGAGGCAAAACTTAAACCTGTTTATGACAGTTAACGAAATAACACGTTTGGTAAATGAACACCTGGCAGGAACAGACATGTTCCTGGTGGAGGTTTTTATCAAATCGATCAACCGGATTTTTATTTTTATTGATGGAGACCATGGGGTAAAGATTTCAGATTGTGTGAAATTAAGCCGTTTTGTTGAATCACAATATGACCGTGAAACCACGGATTTTGAACTGAATGTCTCTTCTGCCGGTGCCGATCAGCCCATTCGTTTACCTCGTCAATACCTGAAGAATATTGGCAGATCATTACAGGTAAAACTTTCTGAAGAGAATACTATCACCGGGAAGTTGGAAGCTATTGATGAAAAAGGCATTACCCTGGTAACACCGGGAGATAAAAAGAAGAAAACAGCACCTGAAACATTGAACCTTACTTTTGAAGAGATCATAGAATCTAAAATCATAATATCATTTAAATAAATTGTTTAACCCAGGTACTAATTGAACCAGTTATGGATCACATTAATCTTGTAGAAACCTTTTCCGAATTTAAAGAATTCAAAAACATAGACCGGGAAACCATGATGCGTATCCTGGAAGATGTTTTCAAGCATATGCTCGAAAAAAGGTTTGGCAGCAGCGAGAACTTTGAGATTATCGTCAATATTGATCGCGGAGACCTTGAAATCTGGCGTAACCGCAAGATCGTTGATGATGGTGCTGTGGAGGATGAAAATACGCAGATCGCCCTGTCAGACGCGATAAAAATCGAGCCCGACTTCGAGGTCGGCGAAGATGTTACAGAAGAACTTAAGCTCCTTGATTTCGGCCGGCGTGAGATTCTATCCATTCGTCAGAATCTCGTGGCCAAGATCATGGAATATGAAAAAGACAGCATATACCGTAAGTACATGGAGAAAGTCGGGGAAATTATTACAGGCGAAGTTTACCAGGTATGGAAAAAAGAGATTCTGATTCTTGACGATGAGGGGTATGAGCTAAGCCTTCCCAAGCAGGAGCAGATTCCTTCCGATTTCTACCGGAAGGGTGATACGATCCGTGCTGTAGTTGCACGCGTCGAAATGAAAAACAACACGCCTTCTATCGTCATATCCAGGACCTCGCCCGTTTTTCTGGAAAGACTATTTGAATCGGAAGTACCTGAAATATATGACGGGCTGATCACCATAAAGAAGATTGTGCGCGTTCCCGGTGAGAGGGCTAAGGTTGCAGTTGAATCTTATGACGACCGGATTGATCCCGTTGGTGCCTGTGTTGGGATGAAAGGCTCCCGTATTCATGGAATCGTCCGTGAATTGAAAAATGAGAATATCGATGTGATTAATTTCACCAACAACTCGACCCTATTTATCCAACGGGCGCTAAGTCCGGCTAAGATCAGTTCTATCCGACTGGATGAGCCGAACAAAAAAGCCGAGGTCTACATGAAACCCGACCAGGTTTCGCTGGCCATTGGAAAAGGGGGCTACAATATCAAACTCGCCGGTAAACTGACCGGTTATGAGATCGATGTGTACCGGGAAGACATTGATTCAGAAGATGTTGATATTCAAGAATTTTCTGATGAAATCGACCAATGGATCATTGATGAGTTAAAGGCTATCGGATGTGATACCGCCAAGAGCGTTCTTGAACTTGAAGTTAAAGAACTTGTGAATAGAACCGATCTGGAAGAGGAAACGATCAAGGAGGTTATTCGCATCATGAAAGCCGAATTCGAATAAAAATAGTATCTTTGCACCTTTTAAGAAAAAGCAGTATAAACAAATGGTGTTTTCATGTCAGAGGAGGTAAAACCGACCAGGCTCAATAAAGCCGCTACCGAACTAAATGTAGGGATTTCCACAATTGTGGAATTTCTGCATAAGAAAGGTATTGTGATCGTGGAAAATCCCAACACCAAGATCACACCGGAGATATTTGCCCTTCTGGTTAAAGAATATCAATCTGATAAAGCTGCTAAAGATGAGGCCATGAAAATCGGTCTCTCTTTTGTTAAACATGAAGCAATTACTCTTGAAGAAAAGGGTGTTAAAACCAGAACCGCCGAACCGGAACCGGAAGATCTTATTATCAAGAGTTCAGCAGTTACTTTTGAAGAACCTGTAAGCCAGAAAGATAAAAAACCACCGTTAAAAAAACCTGTTGAAGAAGAAAAAGTTGAAGAGAAAACTCCGGTCATAGCACAGGTTAAAGAAACCAAAGTTGTAGAACCTGAAAAGAAAGATGTTGTTGCTGAGGTTGAAAAAACGGCTCCAATAGTTGCGGAAGAGGTCGAAGTTAAACCTGAGGAAACCATAACAGTTGAAGAAACTAAGCCTGAATCAGCGTTAAAGGTCCTGGGCATGATTGATCTTGACAGCATCAATCAAAAAACCCGGCCTGCCAGGAAAACCAGGGAAGAAAAGAAAGCCGAGGCCGCTCAGAAGTCAGGAGCGAAAAAAGGCAGGAAAGAGGAAGAGGAAAAGCCCGTTATTGTTGAAAAAGAGGTTGAGCCAGTTGCACCCGAACCTGAAGCAGAGGAGGTGGCCGTTATAGAAGAGGAGCTGCCCGAAATCAAGCTACCTGTGCGTGCTGCCAACTTTATACCGACACGTTTTGAAAAACTGGACGGTCCGAAAATATTTGGTAAGATTGATCTTCCGTCCGAGAAAAAAGCGGAGAAAAAACCCGTTGCATCATCGACAGATGAAAAGCTTCAGTTAAAGAAGAAAAAACGTAAACGGATACGGCAGGAGAGATTCCAGGAACCTATTGTCACCCGTGAATCAAAGGATAAACCAAAGCCCGGCCCAAAGAAGAAACAAACATTCAAGCCTGAACCCACACAGGAGGAAATACAGAAGCAGATCAAGGAAACCCTCGCCAGGCTTGCTCCCTCAGGGAAATCAAAAGCATCGAAATACCGCCGTCAGAAGCGTGAGACCATGCGTGAAGAGATCGAAATCGATCGCCAGAAAGCCGAAGAAGAAAAGAAGGTACTTAAAGTCACTGAATTTGTGACCGTAAATGAAATGGCCAACATGATGGATGTTCCGGTCATCGATATCATTTCCACCTTTATGCAACTGGGCATGTTTGTTTCCATCAATCAACGGCTCAATGCGGAAAGTCTCGCGTTAGTCGCAGAAGAATTCGGTTACAAAGTTGAATTCGTGGATGTTGGTGTCCAGGAAGCTATTGATCTGACACAGGAAGAAGACGAAGAAGGCGACCTGGTTGAAAGACCACCGATTGTTACCGTTATGGGTCATGTTGATCACGGAAAGACAAAGTTGCTGGATTTCATCCGCAGCGCAAATGTAGTAGCAGGTGAAGCAGGCGGGATCACACAGCATATCGGCGCCTACGAGATGCAGCTCGAGAACGGCAAACAGATCACCTTCCTTGACACTCCGGGTCACGAGGCTTTTACCGCCATGCGTGCCCGCGGAGCTTTAGTTACGGACGTCGCAATCATTGTCATCGCGGCTGATGACGATGTGATGCCCCAGACCGTTGAAGCAATCAATCATGCACAGGCAGGAGGAGTCCCCCTTGTCTTTGCCATCAACAAGGTCGATAAGCAATCTGCCAATCCAGAGAAAATCAAGGAACAACTGGCTAAAATGAATATCCTCGTTGAAGATTGGGGCGGGAAATACCAGTCACAGGAAATTTCCGCCAAGCAGGGATTAAATGTTAACCTGCTGCTCGACAAGGTTTTACTTGAAGCAGAAATGCTGGAGCTTAAAGCCAATCCTGACCGGCTTTCTTTGGGAACCGTCCTGGAGTCTTCACTTGACAAAGGCCGCGGATATGTAGCAAAAGTCCTTGTTCAGAACGGAACCTTAAAAATCGGTGACATGGTACTCGCCGGCGCCCATTTTGGAAGGGTCAAAGCCATGTATAATGAAAGAAATCAAAGAATAGATTCAGCAGGTCCCTCTACACCGGTATTATTACTTGGACTTGATGGTGCTCCTCAGGCCGGTGATAAATTCAACGTAATGAAGGATGAGCGTGAAGCAAAAGCTATTGCAAACAAGCGTTTACAACTTCAACGCGAGCAGGGAATCCGTTCACAGAAACATATTACACTCGATGAGATTGGCCGTCGCATTGCTATTGGCGACTTTAAAGAGTTGAACCTCATTGTAAAAGGCGACGTCGACGGAAGTGTGGAAGCCCTTTCAGATGCTTTATTGAAGCTTTCAACCAAAGAAGTACAGGTAGTTGTTATACATAAATCGGTTGGGCAGGTCACTGAGTCGGATGTACTATTAGCTTCCGCGTCCAATGCTATCATTGTCGGGTTCCAGGTCCGACCATCGCTTAGTGCCCGTAAGCTTGCCGAAAAAGAGCAAATCGAAATAAGATCTTATTCCATTATTTACCAGGCCATAGAAGAGATCGAAGCGGCAATAGAGGGCATGCTTTCACCCGAAATTGAAGAAAAGATCACCAGTAATATCGAGATACGCGAAGTTTTCAAGATTTCTAAAATCGGCAGTGTAGCCGGATGTTATGTCCTTGACGGCAAGATCAGCAGGAATACCCGGATCAGGATCATCCGCAACGGGATCGTGGTTCATACCGGCAAGCTGGGCTCACTGAAAAGATTCAAAGATGATGTCAAAGATGTGCTGGCTGGCTTTGAATGTGGTTTGAACATCGATAATTTCAACGACATTAAGGAAGGCGATATCATTGAAGGATTCGAAGAGGTAGAAATTAAAAGGAAGATTTAAAAAAACAGGGTCTCTTCACGGTCAGGCCCGTAAGAAAGTCCGATTACCGGAACCTTTGTCCTCTTCTCAATAAAATCTATATAATCCTTCAACGTATTCGGCATGTCGCCTTTACTGCGCAAAGCATGCAGAGAAGTATTCCAGCCCGGCAGCTCTTCATAAAAAATTTCCAGATTATCCTGTGTAATATCAAAAGGAACCTGATCCATCTTTTGCTTTCCGGAAACATAGCCAGTCCCAACCTGAAGCCTGTCAAAATCATTAAGGACATCCGTTTTCATCATAAACAGCCGGGTGACGCCATCAATCATGATGGCATAATTGAGAGAGACCATGTCAAGCCAACCGCAACGACGTGGTCTTCCGGTTGTTGAACCATATTCATTGCCCCGATCCCGCATTCTTTCACCGGCTTCCCCTGATTGTTCTGTCGGAAAGGGGCCGCTGCCCACGCGGGTGCAATAAGCCTTAAAAACCCCGATGACTTCCCCGATATTTCCCGGATGAACCCCCAACCCGGTGCAAACACCGCCGATTGATGTGTTGGAAGAGGTTACATAAGGATAAGACCCAAAATCAACATCAAGCATAGTTCCCTGTGCCCCTTCGGCAAGCACCTTTTTGCCTTCCGCCAGGCTCTTGTGAATAAAATATTCGGCATCAATCAGCTTGAGATGCGCCATGAAACCAACCGCATCCAGCCATTTCTCTTCATAAACTGCAAATGGAAGCTTATCGATCATAAATGAATCTGCATCAAATCCCATAAAACGAATCTGTTTCAGGTGATTTTCGCGCATTGAATGGTACCTGGTTTTAAATCCATTGTTTAAGATATCGCCAACCCTTAACCCGTTGCGGGCGATCTTATCAGTATAGGCAGGGCCGATGCCTTTAAGTGTAGAACCTATCTTAGCTGCTCCTTTCAGGGATTCCTGTGCTGCATCAAGAAGCCTGTGTGTTGGCGTGATCAGGTGGGTTTTTTTGGAGATGACCAGGTTAGATGTGGCGTCAATGCCATGATCGGCCAGGTTAATTATCTCATTTCTGAAGATAAAAGGATCCAGGATGACCCCGTTGCCAACCAGATTAATCTTATCAGGATAAAAAATACCTGAAGGAATGGTATGAAGGACGAATTTATTCTTTTTGAATTCGATAGTATGTCCGGCATTAGGTCCTCCCTGGAATCGGGCAATAATATCATAGCGAGGCGTCAGGACATCCACAATCTTTCCTTTGCCTTCGTCTCCCCATTGAAGGCCAAGAATAACATCTACTTTCATTTCTTTTGGTATGGTAAGATAATCTAATTTGTGAGACTTGGTTCATTTTGCTCATCCAGGCAGTATCCGTAAAATGTCAGAGAATGATGTGATACTTTGACTTTGAGCGTATCTTCTACAAATCTTCTGATATCTTCGATTCGTGGATCAGCAAATTCCATCACCTGGCCTGTTTCGGTATCAATAAAATGATCATGTTTTTTAAACTTGTATGATCTTTCAAACTGAGAACAATTATTTCCAAACTGGTGCTTGGTAACCAGGCTACAGTCGAGCAATAATTCAATTGTATTGTACAAGGTGGCGCGGCTAACCCTGTATTTGTTATTTTTCATCCGGATATAGAGGGTCTCAATGTCGAAGTGGCCATCAGTATTATAGATTTCCTTGAGTATGGTAAATCTCTCAGGTGTTTTACGGTGCCCCCTTTGTTCAAGGTAATCAGTGAAGATTTTCTTTACCGCTTCGAACGAGTCGCTTTGTTCTCTTTCTTTCATCTACGACATTTTACAAAACTGCATAAAAGTAGAAAAAAATATCTATTCAAATTTAGTATAAATAAAAATAATTTTTAAAACATGATATAATTTCCAAAAAACCAAGCTTAAACAGGTGGATTATAAGAGGGTGTCTTAAAAGGCATCTCTGCCATAAAAATAATATTTGTTTATTCATGCTCCAACGGGTAAATCCGTTGGTTCCGAATAAGCTACAAAATATTAACCGACGGATTTACCCGTCGGAGTTCTTAAAATAAAGAAGTCGTTCCGACTTTTAAGGCATCCTCTTTTGTATAGAATATGGTCCTGGTATTTTTCAACGCTGACAGCGTCTTGAAAGCTCTATTCATTAAACCGGTCGATCCGGGTTACTTTAATAATTTCCTTGATCTTCATCAGGTTTTCAAGGAGTTTATCAAGTGTCTGGGTATCGTGAAGATACAGCATGACCCTTCCTTCGGTCATCCCTTCGGAAGTCTCCAGATGAAAAGAGCGTATATTGATATTATGCTTCTCTGTGATCACTTCGGTGACTTTTCTGATAAAGCCTTTTTTATCCACGCCTTGTATTTTGATGCCGGTAAGGAATCCGATCGATTCCTTATTTTTCCACTTAGCTTTGACAATTCTTTTTCCGTATTTCGACATCAGGTCAATAGCATCCGGGCAATTGGTCCGGTGTATCTGAATAGCGCCCTTTTCATTAAGGAATCCGACGACATCATCCCCTGGGATTGGACTGCAACAGCGGGCAAGGATATACTTGATTTGCGTAATATCATCACCAAGCAGCAAAGATTCCGGTTTTTCTTTCAACTTTTCCACGATGGTTTCAGAAAGGCTCTTGTTATTAACAGGTTTAGCCTTTATAAATGGCCGGCTGATATAACTGAACAGGTTTTTCCTTTCCCCTTCCTGGCTGAATTGCCTAACCTCATCAGTGCCCATATCCCCATTAGCAAGCATATAATACAGGTCTTCCGGGCTGCTGATCTTCTGAAAATCGATAAATTTCTGAACTGTAGCTTTATCATCAGGGAGATTAAAATGCTGAAATAACTTCCCCAGCTTTTCCTTTCCCAGGATTGTCAGCTTTCGTTGCTGTTCTTTAACATATTGTTTGATATTTGCCCGTGCTTTTGCAGTTAATGCATACTGCAGCCAATCTGCTTCCGGCATAGTGCTGTTGGAAGCAAGCACTTCCAGTTGGTCACCATTTTTCAGGGTATGTTTACGTGACACAAGTACCTGGTTTACTTTTGCGCCAATGCAATGGTTTCCGATCTGCGAGTGAATGGCATAAGCGAAATCAAGAACCGTAGAACCGGCCGGAAGGGTTTTAACATCTCCATTAGGAGTATAGACGTAAATCTCGTCAGCAAAGAGGTTTAGCTTGAAATCATTCACGAAATCCACTGCATCAGCATCTTCCACGATCAACATGTCCCTGATCTTATTGAGCCACTCTTCCACCCCGGTTTCCGAGTCGATCAAATCTTTATACTTCCAGTGGGCGGCATAACCTCTTTCAGCAATATCATCCATCCGGCGACTTCTGATCTGTATCTCTACCCATCGTCCCGTATGGCTCATAACTGTAGTATGAAGTGCCTCATATCCATTGGCTTTCGGGATCGATATCCAGTCGCGCAACCGGTTATGATTCGGACGGTAGTGATCTGTAATTATTGAGTAGACTTTCCAGCATTCTGATTTTTCCAGATCAAGAGGCAAATCCAGTACAATTCTGACGGCAAAAAGATCATAAACTTCTTCAAAAGGGATTTCCTTTTTTTTCATTTTCTGCCATATCGAATAAATGCTTTTCTCACGGGCATAGATATGGAACTTCATCCCTTTTTCCCTCAAATCCTTTTTTATCGGATAGATGAATTTATTGGTAAACCTTACCCGGTCGGCTTTGGATGCTTCCAGTTTTTGCTGCAGGGAATGATAAATTTCAGGCTCAGTTGCCCTGAGAGAAAGGTCTTCCAGTTCACTTTTAATCGCGAATAAACCGAGTCGATGCGCTAAAGGGGCAAAAAGATAAGAAGTTTCGGAAGCAATTTTCAGTTGTTTGTCTTTTGGTAATGCTTCCAGGGTGCGCATATTGTGCAACCGGTCAGCCAGTTTAACCAGGATAACTCTCACATCCTGGGTCAGTGTCAGAAGGATCTTGCGGAAATTTTCTGCCTGGGGAGAAGCAGAAGGTTTGTCGATTATACCCTCAATCTTGGTCAATCCATCGATAATCTGCGCAACCTTATCTCCGAAGTGAAACCGGATGTCGTCAAGGCTGTAATTTGTATCTTCCACCACATCATGTAACAAGGCACTGACGATCGAGGTCGTGCCGAGGCCGATTTCTCCTGCCACTATAGTCGCAACTTCAATAGGATGATAAATGTATGGCTCGCCTGAATGCCGCCGCATGTCCTTGTGTGCCTCCGCTGCCAGGTCAAAGGCACGGCGGACAAGCTTTTTGTCAGCCGGTACTTTGGAATTCCAAACCCTCAGCAAATTGCGGTATCGTTTAACAATCTCCTTATTCTCTATTTCAAGGTCGGTTGGAATCATAGGAAATGGCGGCTATTCGCCCGGGCAAAGTTACGAATAAGAAAATCTTGATATCGAGAAGATTTTATCTAAATTTGGGTTTTGGTAGATGAACAAGGTAGATGAAGACACCTATTCTTATATTAATCCTGATATTACTTGGATTTGCTCAGGTTTCAGCCACACATCAAAGGGCTGCCGAGATAACTTACAGGCATATTAGTGGACTCACTTATGAAGCCAAGATCATTACCTACACGTTTACTCCTAGCCCTGCAGACAGGCCGGAACTGGATATTTTCTGGGGCGACGGGACTTCAAGCACCCTTAAGAGGACCCAGCAGACTGCCCTTGCTGATTATATCACCCTGAACGTTTATGAATATAAACCGGAAATACCCGGTGCTACTACCAACAGGCACACCTATAGCTCACCCGGTTCCTATACCATGTACATGGAAGATCCGAACCGGAATTATGGTGTTGTGAATATTCCCAATTCTGTAAACGTTCCGATGTATGTCCAGACTCAATTAGTTATTAATCCTTTTCTCGGTTATAATAACTCCCCTACCCTGCTGAACCCGCCGATTGATATTGGGTGTGTAAACCAGGTATTCATTCATAACCCGGGTGCTTATGACATCGACGGAGACAGCCTCTCATACCGCCTGGTAATCTGTAAAACCACCGGAGGAATAGATATTCCTGGGTTCACCCAACCTGCAGCAAGCAATCTTTTCTCCATCGACGCTATTACAGGCGACGTGATCTGGGATACACCCATCATGCAGGGGGAATATAATATAGCCTTTGTGATCGAAGAATGGCGGAAAGGGATCAAAATTGGCAGCGTGACACGGGATATGCAAATCGAGATCCTCGCCTGTAATAATAACCCGCCGGTAATAGTAACTGTTACGGATACCTGCGTTACGGCCGGTGATAATATTACTTTCGACATTACTGCTTTCGATATTGACGGGGATGCGGTCGCACTTACTGCCGTAGGCGGACCTTTTGAGGTTTCCGAATCCCCGGCAACCATCGATCCTGATCCGGCAGCGGGGAATGATACCGTCATGACGACCTTCTCCTGGAACACAACTTGTTTTCATGTTCAAGAGCAACCGTTCCAGCTTTTCTTTAAAGCTATTGATGATGCTTATCCCATCAATCTGGTCAGCTATAAAACCGTGGCTATAACTGTCGTTTGCCCGGCGCCGGAAAACCTGACTGCTGAAGCTGTGGGCAGTACTATCCGGCTTAAATGGGACAGGGTTCCCTGCAACAAAGCCGGCGGTTACCGGATTTACCGGCGTATCGGTTATTTTGGATTTGAACCCGATGTATGTGAAACAGGTGTGCCTGCAAGCACCGGTTACGTGCTGATTCATGAAAACATAAGCATTGACGATACTGCGTATACAGACGACGATAACGGCCTTGGTCTGATCCATGGAAACCAGTACTGTTATATCGTTACCGCTTATTTCCCTGATGGCGCCGAAAGTTACGCTTCACTTGAAGCCTGTGCTACTTTAAAACGCGATATTCCGGTTATTACCAACGTGAGCAACGACAGCACCGATCTGCAGGAAGGCCGTGGCTTTATTGCCTGGTCTAAACCAACAGAACTCGATACAATCCAAATCCCCGGACCTTACCAGTATATTCTCTACAGAAGGGATGACGCAATAGGGGGAGATCTTCAGCCGATAGCCACCCTACAGGGACTGGATGATACCGTCTTCTTTGACAATGGAATAGATCTGAATAACAGCGATTCTTCTTTCACTTACCGGGTTTCGTTTGAAAGCCTGACGTTCGGTTTTATTGGCAACAGCCAGCTCGCTGCTTCCATCTTCCTTGATGTTGCTGAAACTGATGAAGAACTGCAGCTCACCTTCCAGCCTAATGTGCCCTGGATAAATGATTACTACGTGATTTACCGGCAGGAGGAAGGAGCCACAACGTATGATTCGGTCGGTTTTTCAATTGAGCCAAACTATCATGATACCGGTTTGGTCAATGGGAAACAATATTGCTATTTCATCAAGAGCGTAGGAGGTTACACAGCGAGCGGCTTTGTCGACCCAATCATTAATTACTCCCAGTTGGTTTGCGGAAAACCTTATGATAATAAACCACCCTGTGCCCCGGTACTGACCGTCGAAACCGACTGTAACCTGATTGTAAACACCTTGAGCTGGGCCGACCCTGACACGGTTTGTGATTATGACGTTGCTAAATATTTAATCTTTTTCTCACCTCTGGAGGGATCTGATTTTGTACTGCTGGATTCTACAAGCCCGGCTACTATTACAATCTATGAGCATTTCAATAATGGAACCATAACGGGTTGCTATGCTGTCATTGCCGTTGATTCTGTCGGAAACCTGAGCGAATTCAGCAATGTGGCCTGTGTTGATATTGACAGCTGTTCTGTGTATTCTTTACCTAATGTTTTCACGCCAAATGGCGATATGTATAACGATGTTTATAACCCATTCCCATATACCTCTGTAGAAAGAGTTGAAATGACGATTTTCAACCGCTGGGGTAATGTAGTTTATGAAACAAAAGATCCTGACATCAAATGGGATGGCAAGAACGGCAAAAACGGGTCCACATGCAGCGACGGGGTTTATTTCTACGTCTGCAGGGTTTATGAAATCACACTTTACGGTATCAGGCAAAGGGAACTGCGAGGTTCTATTACCCTCATCAGCGACTAGCAGCCCCTATCCCCCCGGGAGGGTGTATCAAAAGTCTATTCTGTCGAATTGCGATCTGATATTAGTTCGTGCTCCAACGACTAAAGCCGTTGGTTCTATTGATGTTACAA